>Ga0272443_10004994_pt1 | contig 13987 bp, 13 predicted proteins | sample SSMAcet12_FD_193581 | JGI IMG/M metagenome (GOLD analysis project Ga0272443, IMG submission 193581) | Marine sediment archaeal communities from Little Sippewissett salt marsh, Falmouth, MA, United States - SSM-Acet-12 | ecosystem: Environmental > Aquatic > Marine > Wetlands > Sediment ...
TCCGAACAGGACGAGGATGCCGAGGGCGCGCCGGAGATCGAGCGGGTGCTGCACCGACCCGAGGAACCCGAAGTGGTCGAGGATCGCGCTGAGGATCAACTGTGCGACGATCGCCAGCGTGACGGTCGTGGCCAGCCCGATCCGCGGAATGGAAAACGAGTACGCGGCGAGGATGACCACGCCGTAGACCCCCCCGATCAGGATATACCATGGCACGGATCGCCAGGCTCCGAGGTTCCCGCCACGCAGGAACAGCAGGATCACCGCGGAGAGGACGAGCCCTCCGAGATGGATGATGAACACCGATTCCATGACGCCGACGCGGTCGCCGAGGATGCCGGCGGAGAACGACTGGATGCCGATCGCCAGACCCCCGACGACGGCAGTACATGCGGCGAGCAGTGCTACGGACATGCGGTCTCCTTTCCACGTCCCCGGCAAAGCGTCATCCGGGCGAGTTAGCCAGCCGGTTCCCCCTCGAGGTGCACGACCAGATCATAGACGAACCGGCAGTGACCCGGGAAGAGGAGGAGATGGGCGAACACGGTCTCCCGATCGACGCGCGGCAACCGGAATCGCCCCTCGGCAGTCCGAGCGGCATCGAGGACCGTCGCGATCCCGGCGAGTTCGGGTTCGACGTCCTCGGCAAACGGCGGCGGGAGGTGCCACGAAGCCAGGGCGCGGCGAAGCGCGGCGGCGAGCCGCTGGGGGTTCGATCGCGCCTCTTCCAGCCGCCGGACGCCATGATCCTCGCGGTGTCCGTGCCGAATCGCCGCCTCGGCGGCCCGTTCGATGACGCGCTCCGCCGAGCGAGCGAGGAGGACCATCGCCGGCGCATATCGGCCGGCGAGGTATGTCAGCAGCGCCTCGCGTGTCGTCTCCACGACGATCGGGTCGCAGGCGTCGCCGCATGCCGATTCGAGTCCGGCGATGTACCCGTCCGGATCGTGGACGAGGGCGACTCCATCCTCGAGGCACTCCGTGCCAAACTCGGTGACGTGGACGAACGGCAGGTTCAGATTCAGTGAGGTCGTCCCCGGAGCGAGCACGCCCTGTACCAGGAGCTCCCACAGGATCTCCTGAACGGCCAGCACGTCGTGTCGCTCGTACTCATCGGTCTGCCTGCGGATCTCGTTCTCAATGGCGTGCAGGTGCGTCTGCGGCGTCTTCCTCAGGATGCCGAGCACCAGCGGCCGGAGCGTCGCCTTGTCCATGATGATGCAAAGCATACCGGGCGCGCGGAGCGGCCCACAACCCGCTCGTCGTCCCCTAGACGCCCTTCAGGAACACGCCGTTCTCGTAGAACAGCTCGTCGTCGGCCCAGATCTTCCCGCCGTTCGACAGGTCGCAGACCATATCCCAATGGATGCCGGACACGTTGACGCTTCCGGTCTCCGGCATGCCGCGGCCGAGGGCCATGTGGAAGCTGCCATTGATCTTCTCGTCGAACAGCGTGTTACCGGTGGCGCGGGTGATTCCCTCGTTCGTTCCGATCGCGAACTCCCCGACGAATCGAGCGCCGTCGTCGGTATCGATCGTTCGCAACAGGAACTCCTCGCCCTTGTCGGCCGTCGCCTTCACGACCTTCCCCTTCTCGAACCACAAATGAACGCCCTCGAGCTTGCGGCCCTGATAGGTCGTCGGGTACGAGAAGCGAACGTGCCCCTCGACCGAGTCCTCGACCGGTCCGGTGAACACCTCACCGTCGGGCATGTTCCGCTCGCCGCAGCAGTTCACGAAGGTTCGGCCCTCGATCGACATCTTCAGATCGACGTCCGGTCCTTCGACGCGGATCGCGTTCTTCGGGTCGAGCCAGTCGACGATCTTCTGTTGCTTCGACGCGACGCCTCTCCAGTATCCCACCGGGTCATCGAGATCGGGCAGGCACGCGGCGTAGACGAAGTCGGCGTACTCGTCGAGGCTCATCTCGGCATCCTGGGCGTATGCGTGGGTCGGGTAGAGCGTCCCGACCCAGCGGAAGTCGCCGTCGGCCGTCCGCTTCATGATCGTGCCGAACAGCTCGGACTGCGCCTGCTGCTGCATCGCGATCTTCTCCGGCGGGACGTTCGTCATCGCCTTCGTGTTAACCGCGCTCATCAGCGAGATCGCGGCGTCGTACGTCTGAAACGCGAGCTTCATCGGCTCGGGGATGTATCGGATCTGCTCATCCGACCCATACCGGAATAACACCTCGGCCATCCCGGAGAGCCGCGGAATGGTCAGCGGGTGACCGCCTGCCTTGATGACCTCCGTGACGACCGCCTTCAGCAGCGGGGCGGCGACGGCACCTCCTTGGACGATCACCTTGTCTCCGGGCTTCACGCCGATGGAGTAGTTCACCAGGACCTGGGCCAGCTTCTCGACTCGTGGGTCGGGCATCGGACACTCCTTTCACTCCTGGGCTTACGCGACCGACGTCGCACTTCGTATGTTGCACGATCGGCATGGCGGGTTCAGCACGCGGGCGGCGCCAAGGACTACAACTCGATCAGATCGAGATCCTTGGCCGTACGGAGCGCGCGGCCGGCGGACAGCACGGCCACGCGGCGGCGCCCGTCGCCGTACGCGGAAGACGTGAACACTGTCAGGCAGCGATCGTCGAACAGGTATGTCGGAGCGAACGGTTGGTGGGAGCGGACGAGCACACGAGCGTTCAGGTGCTCCATCCTCCGTTCGAATGCGTCGCGGCCGAGCTGTGGGCGACGTCCGAATCCGACGGCGCCCCCCTCCGCGGATTCGCTCCAGTCTCCCCATGTGACCGCCTGCCACGGATCCGATCCGAGCGGAATCGCTTCGAACTCCTCGAGCGACGGGACGTCCGGAAGCGCACCGTGTGTCGCGATGACGCCCGCGGGATGCCACGCAGCGAACGGGAGCCGAAGGAGCGCCGCTCCCAAGCGCTCGGCCTGATCCGAGTCGAGTCGGGCCCAGAAGTCGGCCGGGGAGAACGGTGTCAGCGTCCACGCCTCGTGGTTCCCCATCAGCAGGTGGATCGACTCGGGCCGCTCGATCGTTCCCGACAGGATCCGCGAGAGGTTTCCGAGCGAGTCGGGACCGCGATCGACAACGTCTCCAAGAAAGACGATCTGATGTCTTGGGACGGCGAACCGCGCGAAGACACGCTCGGTGGCCTCCCGATCCCCATGCGTATCGCCGACGAAGACGGTCGGCCGATCGCCGGACAGTCGGACGAGACGTGGCGGCACAATCGACCGGACTTCGAGTCGCTGAAGGATCGTATCGATGTGCATGTGCCGACGATACAGGACCCACCGTCGCCGGGCAACGGGCGGGGCCGCTACTGCCGTTAGCGCGGCGGGAGAGACGCCAGCGCCGACTCGATCTCGGCGGCGATCGAGTCCGGCAGCTCGGCGTCGCGTCCCTGGAAGTACAGGCAGCGCAGGACGTTGCGGGCGTTTGCGTACCGGTGATGGACGTGTGGCAGTTCACCGATCCACCGCGCCTCCGGCACGAGCTGCTTGAGCCATCCCGCGACGCGGTCACGCGCGACTTCCGGTCGCTTCAGGATCTCGATCGCGGCCGTCGCTATCCGTGCGTCCTCCTCGAAGATGAAGACGTCCGAGTCGGTCGTCGCAGTGCGGGCGATCGCGTCGAGCATCGTGACGAGCTGTGTGGCATCGAGTTCGCTGCACCTCGCCAGCTGGCCGAGGACGTCGGCGGCGTGCGCGACGCCGTGAGCCCACCAGGCCTCCTTCGAGATGTAGCCCCGGAGATCCTGCTCCCGGTCGAGGTATGCCACGGTCTTGGACAGGATCCGGTCGAGGTCCTTCGCGGATAGGTATGGATCCTGGCGATGGGCGTAGACGATCGGCGAGAGCAGCAGAACCGAGAAGCTGCGCATGTGAACGGAATCGCCCTCGCGCGCACCGATGTCGCGGAAGAGGTGGTCGCTGTCGCAGAGCGTTTTGGATAACTCGACAATCACCGTGGGATCGAGTGTTCGGTGAACGATCCACCGATGCAGCGTCCCGTAGACGTACCGTTCGCGCAGCTCGCCATCGACCGATCCCAGGAGCGGGAGAATCTCTCGGGCGAACGCGCTCGGCTCGATGCCCTCGGGTGGGGTGTAGTCGTTTTCGGCGATGGACTGGAGCGCTTCTCGGGCGGCGGACTCGGTGAGCATGGGACCTCCTGGCTTGACGGATCCGAAGGGGCAGAGCCTCCGATGACGTTCTCGATTATCCGATGTCGAGTTGGACGATGCACGCTACGGTCGCGTGACACCTCCCGACAGACCCCCTATGGGACCCTGGCGCGCCCGAAACGTGTCCCGGCTTGTCGAATGGAAGAACTGCAAGAGCCACGGGCGGTTTCGTGGTCTGCATTACACGAAACGGCGCATCGTTTGTCGTATAATGCCCGCATGGTCACGCTGGACGATGTAGCACGGTTCCTGGGGCTGTCGAAGCGCGCCGTGCGAATGCGGGTCAACGCTCTCGGAGATACCCTGGACGGGTACCTGACCCGCGGTTCGAGGAACCGCCTGATCTTCAAGGGGGAAGCCGTCGATATCCTTCGCCGTCTCGAGGAGCTGAGGCAGGAAGAGGGACTCCCGATCCAGCAGGCTGCCGATCGGTTGAAGGATGAACTCGACGAGGGGGGAGCCCAGTCGAACCTCTGCATCGTCATTCAGCCAGAGATCGAGGCCGACGTCCTCAAGGAGGTCATCCGCGAGCTCTGTGAAGAGCGGGATCGCTGGCGAGACTATGCGCAATCGCTCGAGTCGGTGCTGCCGACCGAGCTGAAATGGCTCATCCAAACGAGCCCGATCGTCCCCGAAGATCGTCGTCTGAACTGACGATCTGCCGTATCTCTATTCCTTGGATTCCTGGCTGAGTAGTCTCGGCAAGACCGTTGCGCGAACCCGCGGCGCGAGTCGATCCCCAATTTGCAGTTCGTCCAGGGCTTTGCCCGCCGTCCCCTTCCCCGGAGGGTTGAGCAGGGCGATCGGGGTGCCGGGTTCGAACGTCTTCCCTTCGAGAAGCGCCATGCCGACCTGCGTGTCCCCGAGCGTGACGCAGCTCGTGACGCGTCCGACGATGGCGCCGTTCCGATCGAGGACGGCCGCGCCATCTTGCACCCGCCGTGCGCCGGCCTCGCATCCGAAACGAACGATCGACCGCTTCTGCGCCCGATACGAGGAGACGGAGGCCGACCGGCCGATGAAGAACGGCTTGTGGAGCTTCACGTAGCTTCCGTACTGCGCCTCGAACGCGTTGATCTCATCCGGCCCGGCGAACTCATGCCCGTATAGCGGAAACCCGGCCTCGGTTCGCGTCGAGTCGCGAGATGCTAGACCGCACGGGAGGAGCCCGAGCGGCCGACCGATCTCGAGCAGCCGATCCCAGACCCACTGCGCCGAGGTGCCGCCGACGTAGATCTCGTAGCCGAGCGGCTCGCCGGTGTACCCGGTGCGGGCGACGATCAGCTGGCGATCTTCGACCGTGAGTTCACAGAACTGGGTCCGCTCGAGCGCGCCGACGGTCCGCTGTGATGCGGCGTCGAGTAGCTCAGCGAGAATCTCCGGGCTCTTCGGGCCCTGGAGGGCGATGTCGATGACGCCGCGGTCGCGCTTCAGATCCTGAATCGTCACGGCCGGGGCCGGTCGGCGGCCGGGCACGTCGTCGTCGATCCGGTAGCGACCCTCGTTGACGCCGTTCAGCCATTCCCAGTCCTTCGACTCGTTGACGGCGTTGACCACGACCAGATAGCGATCCCAGGCGCGGCGATAGATGAAGATGTCATCGATCATCGTGCCGTCGGGGGCGAGCAGGTAGGCGTAGTGCGATTGCCCGTCCTCCAACCATGCGGCGTAGTTCGATGTGACGGCATTGAGGAACTCGGTGGCAAAAGGGCCGTGGATCTGGAAGACGCCCATGTGGCCGAGATCGAACAGTCCGGCATGCTCCCGGATCGCGCGGTGCTCGTCGAGGGCGGACGTGTACCAGACCGGCATCTCCCAGCCGGCGAACGGAACCATCCGCGCCCCGAGCGCGACATGCGCGTCATACAGCGAGGTCCTCTTAAGCGTGTCCGATGCGGGGTCCTCCCACGCGAAGGCGGTGCGCTCGGCATCCGGTTGGGATAGATCGAGATGCGGCTGGCCGACGAAGTACGGCTTGTCGATGGCGAATCGTTCCGGCGATCGGGTGTACAGGTCTTGGATCGTCGTGCCGTTGCCCCCGGTCTCGACCGACAGGTCCAGCCAGGCACGGGCCGCGTCGGGAACTGCGTCCTCGGGGATCTCCTCGACGACGGCGGGGCCTTGCACTTTGCGGTAGATGTCGTACGGATCGAAGACGATGTACCCGTCGGCGAGGCCGGCCAGCCATGTGGTGACGGCCGATCCGTTCTCTCGCGGCGCGAGCACGAGGTAGTCTTCTTCGTCGATTCGTCCGACGACGACCTCCGAGATCAGTGCTCCCTCGTCGTCGAATAGGAACGTGGGACACGGCCGTCCCGGATCGAGTTCGAGCAGGTCGGCCGGCGTTGCTTCGTTCAGGAGGGCACGGACCCGGCCGCTGTGCAGGCGCAGGATCGTCCACCGCGAGTCCTCGGAGGGCTCGGCCCGGACGGAGGAAACCGAGGCATCGATCTGGGCGATCAGCGCGCGGACGTCGCGCCGGGCCGCCTCGAGAACCGTCAGGGTGGTCTTGCCTCGGGAGAGCTGTCCGGTGCGGCCGATGTACTCGAACGGACGGATGCTCTTCAGCACCCGGGCGATGATCTTTGCGAGCGCTTCCATCTCGCTTTGGCCCATTCCGCGTTGCGTTGCCCACGGGGTGCCGAGACGGATGCCGTGCGCGTCGGCAGCGCTCGTATCGCCGGGCAGCGTATTCTTGTTGCAGACGATGCCGACGAGATCGAGGATGCGGGATGCGACCTCGCCCATCATGACGAAACCGGTGTCGTTTTCGAGTTTCTTCAGATCGATCAACAAGAGGTGCGTATCCGTTCCGCCATAGGCGACCGATACTCCTTCCGCTTCCAGAGCCTCGGCGAGGTGTGCGGCGTTCTCGACGATCCGGCGTTGCAGATCGCGAAACTCCTCCGTCTGCGCCGCCTTCAGTGCGACGGCGAGGGCGGCGAACTTGTTCACGTGCGGGCCGCCCTGCAGGCCGGGGAAGACAGCGGTGTCGATCTGCGACGCGATCTCCGGATCGGTCGACAGGATCACCGCACCGCGGGGTCCGCACAGCGTCTTGTGCGTCGTAAACGTCACGACGTCGGCGATCCCGATCGGGTTCGGGTAGACGCCGCCGACGATCAAGCCGGCGGTGTGGGCGACGTCCGCGAGCAGGATCGCGCCGACGGAATCGGCGATCTCACGGAAGGCGAACCAGTCCGGCTGCCACGGATACGACGTGAAGCCTCCGATGATCATCCGCGGACGGTGTTCCTCGGCCAACCGCCGAATCGCATCGTAGTCGAGCTTCCCCGTCTTCGGATCGACCGAGTACGAGACGATGTGGTAGCGTTTCCCGGTGACGTTGAACGCCGAGCCATGCGTGAGATGGCCGCCCTCGGTCAACGCCATGCCCATCACGGTCTCGCCCGGCCGCACGAACGCGTCGTAGACCGCCAGGTTCGCCGCCGCCCCCGAGAGCGGCTGGACGTTGGCGCGGATCCGTTCGGCAGGGATCTCGTCGGTCGCGAAGGCTTCGGCCACGCGTCGAGCCGCGAGCGACTCGACGACATCGGCAAGCTCGGTCCCCTTGTAGAAGCGCCGATCGGCATAGCGCCGGTAGCTCGCCAGCTGCTCGTCGAGCTGGGCAAGCCGATCGCCCGACACGCGCAGCATCGCTTTTCGCGGGTAGCCCTCGGCATAGATGCTGGAGAAGACCGAGCCGAGCGCCTCACGAACCGGCGCTGACGTCAGGCTTTCGGACGGGATCATGATGATCTTCTCCCGCTGTCGCCGCTCTTCGGCGGCGATCAGGGCCGCTGTCTGTGGGTCGAGATCGACAAGGCGCCTTGCATGTGAATCGCTCATGTTTGTGGGTCCCTTCCTTTGAACGGATCGGGGTGAAGTCTACGAGCAAGGCTACGGCCTTTCCAGCACACGTCCGCGAGGAGACGGAGGCCGCCGGCCACCAACGAGTGACCGCCAAGCAGAACGGGGATCGGGGCGGTCGCCGCGGCCTTGGTGAATCGGCGCCAATCCGGGTCGGCGATCCGGTCGGCCAGGAAGAGGTCGCTGGCGAACCGGTCGGCCGGCGGCGGGAGCACGCCGCGGACCGCGAGCATCGGACGCGTATCGAGGATGGCTGCGTCGGCGGTCTCGGCCAGCCGCTCGAAGAACGCGACCGGCCCGTCTTCACGAAGGAGTCTCTGGAGTAGCAGCGGACGGTGATCCCGATAGGCGCGCATGCCGCGGCCTTCGGTCACGCCGGCGGTGCGACACGCGACCTGGGGAACAAACGCGGCCCAGATGGCCGGGTTGATCCGACCGGACAGATGGACGGTGCGGGTGTGATCGGTCAGCTGATCGCAGACGGCGGAGAGCGTCGGGTGCTCGAGGCGGTGCTCGCGGAGGAATGCCCGCATCGCGGGCCCGCCGCGCCCGGAGGCATTGAGCAGGATGAGATCCGTCGGCGTGTCGACGTCGAACTCGGTCTCGAGCGAGCGTCGGAGTGCGTGGCACGGGACGCCGGCATCGGACAGGGCGAAGCCGAGCCCGTTGTCGTTCGGTGGAAGCGCGATCTTCAGAAGCGATCTCGCTTCTCGAACGACCGCGAAGTCGCACGAGTAGTAGTTATTGAACAGTGCTCCCGCCCCATCCTGCCCGGCGAACGCAAGCAGTTCGTCGGTCGATTCGGGGCCGAGCAGCCCCCCGGAGCCGCTCCCGAAGTAGAGCAACACATCGATCTCGTGTTCGCGAACCAGCTGCGAGAGCGTGTCGCCGAAGCGGAACGGATGTCTTGGCGGGACAACGGTCGCGCCGAGTGAGTCAAGCGATGCCTGCCACAAGGGCGCATCGGTGACGACAACAACCTCGTCGACGGCGGGGCGGAGCGCTTGAGTCAGATCCTCTGCAGATGCCCGCCGCCCCCCTTCGACGAAGCGCTCGAGTGCGGACGATCCGCTCGGTGCATGGAGGAGGACGGCGACGATGCGTGTCATCAAGCACCTCCCGGACCGGGCTCGGAGGATGCCAGGATTTCGAGGATGCGGATCGCACCCGGCTTCGACAGCGGCTCGTTCTGGCTTCCGCATCGGGGCTGCAGCAGACAGGCCGGACAGCCACGGTCGCATGGGCAGTCTCGAACGAGTTCGTGGGCTCGCCGGGCCAACGGGTCGAGCGCGTCGAACAGCGCACCGGCCAGGCCCGCCCCCCCCTCGATACCGTCGAACAGCACGACCGTCGGCGCCCCCGTCTGCGCATGCATCGGCGTCGAGAAGCCGCCGATGTCGGAGGCGTCGCAGAGAACGAGGAGCGGCGCCATAGCGATCAGGGCATGCTCGGCGCCGTGAAGTCCTCCGAGTAGTTCCTCGGCCGGCAGCTCGTGAAGCCCTTCGCGGAAGACCACCCACGCGGCATCCGTTTCATAGACGTGCGGTGGCAGGTCGAGTGGATGGACCGAGACGGTCCGATCGGAATGCACCCGTTTGAATCCGAGGAACGACTCCGTCACCCGGACGCGGCCGACGGCCCGCTCGACGCCACGCCTCGTTTCCCGTTCATCGTCGGACAGGATCTCGACCTCGGAGGTCCTCAGGCTCTGGGTGTAGTGGTCGACGTCGGCCGGTCGAACCTCGATGAGGCCCTCCTCTAGATCGAGGCGATCGACGACCACCGTCTCTCCGCGATGGAGGTAGACGGCCCCGGGGAAGGCGTCCCGCCGGGCGCGAACTGTATCCATCGTCTCGAGCAAACGGTCGTCGTAGACCATCCGGAGCGTTTCCCGTCCGAGGTCGTCGAGCGCGACGATCTCGTGGGCGCGCCGTAGCCCCCGGTAGATGTATCCGCGAGGGGTCGACGCGAGAAGACCTCGGTCGGCAAGTGCGGCGGCCAGCTTCGATTCCTCGGATGTCAGCGTACCTAGCGGGAGCGGCAGCTCGGCCGCGGCGCACGCGAGGTGACCGGCCCGCTGCCGGGCGGTGGCATCGGGAATGACGAGTCGCTCGCGCGTTCCCTCGAGGAACGTGTCGGGATGGGTGAGGAAGTACCGATCGAGCGCATTCTCGTGCGGCACAAAGACGAGGAGAGAAGCTGCCGCGCCGCGCCCCGCGCGCCCGGCCTGCTGCCAAGCGGAGAGGAGGCTTCCCGGGAAGCCGACGAGGATCGCCGCATCGAGACCGCCGATGTCGATGCCCGCTTCGAGTGCGGTCGTCGAGACGATGCCGCGAACGGCGCCGGAGCGCAATCCCTCCTCGACGGCCCTTCGCTCGGCGGGCAGGTATCCGGCGCGGTACGGCGCGATTCCCTCGATGCCGGTGCGGGTCGCTGCCTGTGCGATCAGCTCGGCGGAGCGGCGTGTCCGCGTGAAGCAGATCGTTTGGATCCCTCGGTCGACGAGATGGGCCAACAGGCGAGCGACCTGGGTCGAGACGGAGCGGGTCGGATCGACGAGCGGATCCCAGAACAGGACGTGCTTCTCCCCGCGTTCCGAAGTGTCTTTGCAGACGGAGACCGCGTCTCGCCCGGTCAGGGTCCGCGCGAAGTCGGACGGGTTCGCGATCGACGCCGACGACAGGATGATCCGCGGCGATCCGCCGTAGTGCGCGACGATTCGCAGCAGTCGGCGCAGGAGCAGCGAGACGTTGCTGCCGTAGATGCCGCGGTACTGGTGGGCCTCATCGATCACGACCGCGCGGAGATTCGCAAGGATGCGCGCCCACTGGTGATGCCACGGGAGATACTGATGGAGGCCGTGGGGATTGGTCAGGATGGCTCGGGATTCGCGCTTGATGCGTCCGCGGCTCGACGCCGCCGTATCCCCGTCGTACGTCGCGGGACGTAGCCCCAGGCCGCAGGCCTCATCGAGGTCGACGAGTTTTGCCAGCTGGTCGTTGGCGAGCGCCTTAAGCGGGTATAGGTAGAGGGCGCATCCGTCGGGATCGTCGTGCAGTGCTTCCGCGACCGCCAGATTGAACGCGAGCGTCTTCCCGGAGGCAGTCGGCGTGGTCAGGATGACGTCGGACCCGTCGCGGAATGCGTCGATGACCTCGGCTTGGTGGCGGTAGAGGTCGATCCCGCGATCCGCGACGTACCTGGCGAGCGGCGAAGGCAGCTGAACCTCCGACTGTCGTGCGGCGGAGCCGGGCCGGACCGTCGTGTACGCGACCTGCCCACGGTACCAGGCGCATCGCTCGAGGTCCGAAACGAGCCCCTCAATCATCGGAATCCATCTGGAGCAGCCGGTCGAGCAGAACAACGAGCGAGACGAGATCCTGGCGGTTGTGGTTCACTACGGGGACGAGCGGTGCGGCGTCGCCGGTCTCGAGATACTCGGTGTAGCGCAGCGGGACCTCGGCGGACGGCACGTCGTTCGTTCGCTCGATGTCGAGTACGCAGGCCTCGATCGTGCCGAGATGACAGTCCGGTACGGTCGAAGCGAACGCGCGGCGGACGTGATGGAGCAGATCGACATGAATCGGTGCGTCGGGAAGCGGCAGGCCGTAGTAGGCGAAGCGCTCCTTCAGCATCGTCCAGTCGAAGCTCTTCCCGTTGTAGGAGAGGAGGGCGGAGGCGTCCGCGAGATCGGCCGCGGTTCGTTCGAGGAGCGCCACTTCGGCGCCGAGGGACGGAGCCAGGAACTGGCGCACGAGGAAGCCGCCCTCGACGAAGCGGCCGATGGCGGAGAGGAAGATCGGAGCTCCGCCGAGGCCGAGGGTCTCGAGATCGAAGAAACGGAGGGCCTCGATCGGCATCAACCCGAGCGACTGCATGTGAAGCGGGTCGCCGCTGGGGAGCCAGCGGGCGAGCGATCGATGGATCGCTGCCGGGTCGAACGGAGATCCCCAATCGGTCAGCAGAGCGGACGACGCGGCCCCCCAACGAGGATGGTCGACGAGGTCGACGATCGACGTGTAGCCCTGATCCTTCAACCGTTGCGCGTATCGTCCCCCGACGCCGTATACGAGGCGAAGCTCACGAATCAAGGCCTGTCCGGCCGCATCGCCGGACAGCGAGGGCGCCGTCAAAGGGATCAGGCGGTCGATTCGTAGGCATCCGGAGCGATCCGAGGCGGCATCCGGAAATGCGACCTCGATGGATATCGCTTCGGTGGACTGACTCGATTGGGAAGACCTGCCGGGTTGATTCTTCTCGGCCAGCCATCCCACGGACCTGTCGATCCTTGGCATCGATTCGGGGGGAGGCTGGAATGCGCAGTCCTAGCGCCGCCCCTTCTTCATCTTCATCGGCTCCCGCTCTCCGACGAACGGGAGAAGGGCGAGCTTCCGCGCTCGGTTGATCTCCCGCGCGAGTTGCCGCTGATGCTTGGCACAGAGCCGCGTGGCACGCTTGGGAAGGATCTTCCCGAGACGGTTCATGAACGCCTTCAGCTCCTGGGGCTTCTTGTAGTCCAGGGTTGCCTTGTTCTCACAGACTCGACACTTACGCTTTCGCTTGGTGAACATTCCTAGAAAGGAACCTCCTCATCGGTGTTGGCCGCGGGTTCGGAAACGGTCGACGGCGCGCTTGGTTTGGAATCACCCTGTCGGGGCGGGCCGCCGAGGAACTGGACGCTCTGGGCGACGACCTCCACGACCTTCTTTCTTTCCCCCTCGGCGTTCTCGAACGAGTCGATCCGCAGTCGGCCTTCGACGGCGACGGAGCGTCCCTTGCTCAGGTAGTTCGCGCAGTTCTCGGCCTGCGATCCCCAGGTCACGATCGGGACGAACGTGGTCTCCTCTTGGAGCTGTCCGGACGAATCCTTGTACTGACGATTGATCGCGACCGAGAACCTCGTCCGCGCGGTCCCGCTCGGTGTGTACCGAAGCTCGGGATCGCTCGTCAGGTTGCCGATGAGGATGACCTTGTTCAGGCTCGCCGCCATGGAACCCCCCTACGACCGGGAGACGATTTGATACCGAAGAATCTCCTCGTCGATGTTCAAGCGATCCTCCACGGTTCGTACGGAACTGGGGGGGAGGCGGAACTCGGCGAGGCCGTAGTAGCCTTCGGTATTGTGTTTGATCTCGTAGGCGAGGACGCGCTTTCCCCAATCCTCGACCTTACCCAACTCGCCGCCGTTGTCGGTGATCAGCGAATGGATCCGGTCGATCTTCGCCGAACGGTCCTCTTCCGACAGATCCGGCCGGATGACATAGACAATCTCGTATTCTCTCAACAGTAGCACCTCTTCGTCGATCTGCGCGTAACTGTATCGCCCGCAAGAAGGGAAGTCAAACGGCTTGGAGTCTAGCTTTCGACCCGGCCAACCGGCCCTGCGCGAGGCGCCACAGGGACGAGCTTGAAAGGGGTACATGGAGCGACGGATCTCGCCCGGAATCGCTTGACATCCGTGGTAGGTGAAACGGATTGTTCCCATCATATTCTCCAAATCAAATGGAAATCTCATTCAAGAACCTTGACCGTGGGAGCGGTTTCCCCTATACATGCAGCTAAACAAACATTTGAGGACTCCGGAAGTGGACGGCCGCACGGTGGCAGCTTCCTCGGAGTTGGCCAAGGAGGAACGCACGATGAAATGGGGCGGCTACAATCGGAAGGGAGAAGAGCGGATGGGGAAGGTTATTCGGAGGTTGCTCGGCACGAAGGGGACCTACTACCTGTTGACGGTCGCGGCGCTGGCGCTGTTGCTGGCGGAGAGCATCAAGTGGTCGCCGGAGACGCCGGGGAAGTAGCGGCGCCGTTCGAGGAGTCGCGGCGAGAGGCCGAAGCGAAACCAAGAGGAACAGAGGAGGAAGACACGATGAAGTGGGGCGGATACAACCGAAAGGGAGAAGAGCGGATGAAGAAGCTGTTCAGCGGGAAAGTGCTGTACTACGTGATGAC
>Ga0272443_10004995_pt1 | contig 13986 bp, 11 predicted proteins | sample SSMAcet12_FD_193581 | JGI IMG/M metagenome (GOLD analysis project Ga0272443, IMG submission 193581) | Marine sediment archaeal communities from Little Sippewissett salt marsh, Falmouth, MA, United States - SSM-Acet-12 | ecosystem: Environmental > Aquatic > Marine > Wetlands > Sediment ...
GCAAGTGCCTGAAGCCCTTCATTCCGCAATGTGTCATATCGCCCGATCTCACTGATCCGATAGTCATTGAACTCTGAGCGCAACCTCTGCTCGAGTGTATAGGCCTCTCTGGCCGTTCTCTTTGCCAGCGCATCGAGTGAAAAGGTCCCGTGGTAGAGCTCATCGGATGGCCACCACGGTAGTTGGAGCGTGAACGGGTTTATCCTGTACTCATCTCGATAGTCTGCAAAATCTTTTCTGAACGAGGTGATAGTCAGAGGTGCACCATTATAGAGGGTCACTGCATGATAAACCCCGTCACCGCTCTGGTACAGAATCTCTCTGGGTAGCATCAGATGATACGCATCACCGAGTTCCGGGTGATATTCGGTGGTCGAGTCCACAAGCGGATAGCCTTTCTCATCCCCACTGAGGAACACACCGTCCGCGATCCTGAGTTCGCCTTCCGACGCAAGAAGACTTCTCGGGTCGATGCAGGCATAATGCCCGGTCCCCGTCCCGTAGTCCACGATCTGTCGGGTGATCAGAACGGACTCTATACCGTTTTTCTGCCTGATCCACAGATCAATGGTATCCTCTTCACCTTCCTGGATGATGATGTCGTTTGCCGAGAGACTCAGGTCTGTGAACGATCTGACCTGAGAGGCGAAGGCCAGGGCAAACATGATGCTGACAAAGGCGATAAGTGTGAGGATAATATCCTTGAGCTCGATTCTCCGGTACCAGGGCACAGGACCGCTTGCGACCCTCCCCTGTGTTTCCTGACTATGGGGAGGAGCCGCATGGAAAGAAACGGGGGGAACGGGAGAGCCTCCCTGAACGGTTTCGGTCTCACTCAGGATACCGGTGAGTATATCGAAGCGTTGTTTGAGAAAAACCTCTTCTCTGTTGAGAGCACTTTCAAACTTACCGACATCAGTATCGAAAGTCTCACTTTCCGTGCAGGCAGACACAGGAAGGTCTGTACCCTGGATATGGATATTGTCTATCAGGGGATAGCCCGGCTTTTCGCCCAGATCAGTTGGTCGATACCGTCTGAACAGAAGCCGGGCACGGGCCACAAGAATGGTGAGGTCAAGTATCCTGTGCAGCGGCATCTCTTCCGACTGACGGGACCATTTATCACCTGTATGGCGCCAGATTTTTGCAGACACTTCGCTGGAGTCCTCACTGTTCCACTGGGCAAGCCCGATCGAGAGTCCCTTCGCTTCCGAGTTCCCGGCTTTATTGCCATCCGCATGCTCGTACTCTTCGAGAGCGAGTATGGGACGGTGCTTGAGGTGGAGAGGTACAGAAAGATTTGCGGCTTCTGGTCCTTTGTGTGTCTTCTTTGTATCGTTCATCCTCTTTTTCCTATCTGTTCGCTTCCTGTACCTGTCCTGCATCTCTAGTAATACTCATTGAAATAGAGAGCATAGATCAGGAACACAGCGTGTTCGCTCACTGCATATCCTTCCCGATTCAGGGTCGTGTACATCTCACTCTGCGTGATATCCTCATCCCGGTCTTTCAGACTCACAGCCCGGTCGATCGCCTTCCTGTCCACGTGTCTGATATTTCCGAAGATCCCTGTGTTGTGAATCGTAAGGATCGCCTTTCGCAGATCATCGAGTTCCTCCCGGAAAAGTGAAACCTCCTCTTCCAGCCTCTTCCTCTCGTCCCTCTCGCGTGACAGGTCATTTTTAATCCCGGAGAGATCCTGCTGCAGCAAAGTCACGGCATCTTGAAGTTCGGCAGCTTCCCTATCCCTATCTTCACGGTCCTGACTGACCACCTGGGAGAGAATATCTATATCGTTGGAAAGGATCTTCACCTCATAGTCGAGATCCTTTGCTGCATCCTCTTTGAGTGCACTCACTGCCTCATTGACAATATCGTTCAGTTCCGCCTTCAGCTCATTTCTCACGCCGGCAAGCAAATCATCAGGGACAGGCTGCAGTGGTATTCCCGGTGATTCAGGTTCACTCTCCGGCATCTGTTCGGGGAGCGGCAATTCCTCAGGCTCCCTCTGCTGTACAGGAGCAACAGACTGTGCCTGTCTTGACTCCTGGCTGATACCCATATAAAGAATTCCGAGCAGGTCGATTTCCACTGCCTCATAGAGAGCTTTAAGAAGCTCCTGTTCACTTGTAAAGGTCCCGCTCAGTTTCGGGTTCACAGCAGCATTTACAAGCCTGATGTCGTAGATGAGGGAGTCATTCTCCTGGACGAAGGAAAGACCGGATCGAACATACGAAAGAAGGTCCACTCCACTGTAACTGATCCGTGTGGGCAGCACCATGAATGAGGTGTACTCTGTTTCGGCGATGACGGAGAGAGTGTCGAAGGAGATGGAATTCCACTGGTCGAAGGCGGTATAGACCGAGAGGAGAAGCACGATCCGTGCTTCGGGGATATCGGGAGAGAGGGAGATCTTCACATCCCTGCCCGATTCATCACTCATCGAGTAGACAGTATAACTGCCGCTCACCCGTTTCTGGATGTCCTTGAACCCGAATTCAGAGAAGTCGAAGGCATAGAGCGAAACGAAGGACAAAGAGATGAAAAGAAGGCTGAGGTGGAGAATTCTCTTCAGCATCACCGCATCCCTCCTGTACACCCGATGACCGGATTTCCAAGGATATCGTGGGACAGGATCAGCAGGGTAAGTGGTTTCTTATTGCATACGGCTCTGCCGGCATGGTACAGGAAAATCACTCTCTCATTCACTGTGAGCCTCCTTGTACCGGAGAAAGGAGAAACCAACTCTGAGCCGATGGGACCACTGGTCATCAAACATAAGGGCCAGACGCAGTTCTCCGCTGTTTCCCCCTGTCAGAGGATAGTTCCTCATCGTGTAGCGTACGGTCGGACCGATATGGAACTCTGTCAGGGTATAGGGCAGCTGTGAAGAAGAGGAGGAGGTATATGTATAGCGTGACAGTTCCCCGATCATTCCGAGGGTGAGAAACTGACGGTGAGCAGTCCTGATCACTGACAGAAGAGTCGATGCGAACCTCAGGCCGGTTGCTTCATAACCCTCCTTGTCTCCTGAAATATAACCGGCATACAGAAGCTCCGGTTCCACTGTCAGGGAGACGGGCATATAGGTATCCTGTTTGATCAGGGTGAAAGTGAATGCCAGAGCCCCCTCGATGTTCACAGAACCACTGCTGTCTCTGCGGTATTCCGCGCTTAGGCCGTAATCGAGAAAGCCGTTCTCTGCCGTGATCACCTCAGCCGAGAGGGCGAGGGGAAAGGACTCAGAATAGCAGTAGGAAACTGTTGCCGAGTACCCTTTCTGAGCGAGGTCAAGAGAAGAGACGGTTCCTGCGAAGAGGACACCGGAGATAACAGAAAGGATTGCGGCGAACAGGAACAATCTAGAGGAGTTCAATGAATTCACCTCCTCCCTGGAACAGGATCTCCTTCAGGATCGGTTTCAGCGTCAGGGAAACCTCTGTATCGAGCCCGTCTCTCAGGTCAAGCTCATAAGAGGAAAATTCCACCACATACCCTTCGGGCACCGTAGACTCGAGCACGCTGATACTGTAGGCAGCGGGCGTCAGCCCGGTAAAGACAAATGATCCATCCGTGTTCACCATCTTCCGCTGCTCACCGTACCCGTTTGTCAGGCTCACGATAATCCCGCTCCCGCCTGTTCCGTCGTAGGCGCTCAGGTCAGAGGTTCCCCTCACCGTGAGGGGACGGGTGATTGTGATGGCAACCTCTTCGCTCTGATCGGCGAGTTCGATGAGAGTACTCTCCTGGTCGATGATCAGAAATTGATGGCCGGGTGTACCCGGAGTGAGATATATCTGATAAGTCCCCTTCGCAACAGCAGGAAGGATGAACGTCCCGTCTGCGCCGGTAACCGCCGTGAAGTCTCCCACTGTGACGATGATATCACTTACGGAGTCGGTGGGAAGGAGGGGCACGATGCGCCCCGACAGCTCTGAGACATCGTTTCTCAAACCGATAGGCACATTGATGCTCGTTGAGTAGGAAAGGGTGAAACTGAGTGTCTCTTCGGTGACTGTGACCGGTAGCCTCTCATAGCTGAGCCCGGCACTCATCCCTCCGAACCCCTTCTTCGAATACGACACCCTTCCTCCAGCTGTAAAACCGCTGAGTCCGGTGTGTGATGCATAGGTGTAGCCGAGGTCCACACCCGCTGAGACATCGAAAGGGAATGCAGTGGTAAAAGAGGTCTTCACAGAGAGAAGGGAATCGGAAAGACCAGGCTCGGCGCTGCCGGTATCGATTGAAAGGAAGCCAGTAAACCTTCCGATACCGGTGTACCCCTTCGCTCCAGATAGGGACAGCAGCTGCGAGGACGATCCACCCCCGCCTGAGATATGACTGACTCCGAACTTCAGTTCGACACCGCCCAGGATCGTATTGAATGCTCCCGAATAGACATTGGAACGCTCAGTCGATGAATTCACCTCGCTTGAAACATATTGAAGCACTTGAGAGAAACTGCCCGAAAGAGATGTCCCGGAGGTGAAAAGATACCCAGCAGAGAACAAAAAGGAGTGTTTGTTACGGTATGAGGAGGTGACCCGGTCCAGATCACTGAAGGTGTAGGAGCCTGTGAAACTCACAGCATCGCTGGGGTACAGGGAGCCTTCGACAGTAACAATATTCTCTCCGGTCGGCATCTCCAGGTATTCGGCGCTCTTGTGTGATGCATAGAATGAGTATCTGTAGGCGCTCTCAAGAGCGCTGAGCTGCAGGTTGAACGCCCTCCTCTCCGGCTCATATATTGAAACAGCTCCACTGTAGGATATATTCGAGATATCATAGGGACGCATGAACCCTGACACTCCAAGAAACATTTCCTCTATCTTTCTGTCATATACCCACGAGAGAGCAATCGTATCTGTTTCTCGATAGGTGAGACTACTCTTCACACCGAGTCCCCGTTCTTCGTGTGCGCCGGTTGTCGAAAAGAGTTCAACACGGGAACCGTTCGCATATACAGCGAAAAGAAATCCCTGATCAGAAAGACCGGGAACAAGCGAGGTCGGTGAGAAGGCGGTGTTCGGTTCTACCGAAAACACCGGGTTCCTATAGGAGATGTTGAAGGTGCTCCAAGTCACCCTTAGTGGATCAAACGACAGACTCGGCATCGGGAGTGAGAAGGAGAGGTTGTGGTAATTGTCATCATCAAGAGCCCCGGAACCTGAGAGACCCGTCACAAGGTCTGCATCAGGTGTTCCGATAACCGTCGAGGAAAGGGAAGCAGAAGTAGAGAGTTTATAGAAACGGTACAGAGATGCAGCCTGTATCGGAGGAATCCATCTGTGAACCATCTCGACCTCCTTCACGAGAGGCTCACTGCCGTCCATGCTGGCCTGTATTGTCGTATGCACCTGTGTCTGCCTGTAATAGCCCTCTTCCAGAGTCACTTCATAGCGAATCTCCCGACTTTCGCCGACATCAAGGATGATCTGATCTGTCGGGAAAAAAGCCTCTTCCATGAAAGTTGCATCTCCTTCAAGGAAGACGGTGGACCGTACGTTGCCGATGTTTTTCACCCTGACATTCACAGTGTACTCACGTGTATTGAGGATGATCGAAGGAAAGTTGAGCACACTCAGGTCAATGTCATACACTGGCAGGACAGTGACCTGTTCGGTCACAATTTCACCCGCGGTCGGGATGTTCAGACCCACCTGATAAGAACCGGCGGCGGCAGAGGGGGGAATTACCATGGACAGGAAGATAATGTCGCTCTGTCCAGGTTCCAGTGTCAGCGGGTAGAGAGGAAATTGAAGTCGCCAGTCCCTGGGGATCACAGGCTGGGCTTCCACCGTCAGACTCTCCGGTTCATCATTGATGAATTCAAATACGAGATTCAACAGTTCTTCACCGGTACTTTCAGCAGGACCGGTGACAGAGTTGACCTGCAGGCTGAACAGCCTCACCAGAGAGACAAAGAGGATCAATACTGTACAGTTCTGTCGCTGCCTATACGCCATCAGCTCAGAAGGTGGGAGAGACAAGAACTCCGAAGATCTTATCCTGCCCTATATCGGCAAGGAGCTGGATCCTGTAGGAACCGCTTTCAAGGTCAGGAAAGGATATCGACCGCCTGATCGATGTCCCCGGAAGCGTGGAGACTCTCCTGCCCTCGAAACGTCCGAGGAAGGCACCTGTTTTCGAATAGACCAGTGCATACAGATCACCTGTTGCAAGAGTCTGCCCGGTATTCTCTATACTGAAAGTAATCGTCTTCACCTCCTGTTCCTTGTCGATATGGATATCCCTGAATGTCAAGGCGGGGGTTCCCGTCTCCCCGATCTGGGTAGCTATCTGCACTCCATAGCGGTAGTTGATGCTGAGCGCAGCAACCTCATCCTCCTTGAGTTCCGGGTTGAGAAGACTGTCGGTAATCGCTTCAATAAAAACAATCGACCAGTAGATCCCTGTCCGGGAGGAGTCTGCAGGAACCCTTACCGTATAAGGTACTTTGACACTTTTTTCGGGTGGAACGACTACCACATCTTTTTCAAACCTGATCCAGGGTGCATTGGAGCGGACATCGGTCCCCGGCGGATTGAAGTAGTTGTTCCCTGCATCATCATACAGGTAGTCAGCCTGAGATATCTGGACCCGTTCATTCCTTGTTCCCTGATTGGCGATCTGAACAGTTCCCGTGTATGACTCTCCCGGAAGAGCTGTCGTCTTCACAAACAGATCCCCCTGTACCGCAATGGAGGCACTCACCATCGTGGCTATTGTGAAAATCAGCACTAATACCAGCTGTGTACGTTTCATATAATCCTCTTTAATACAACTTCTACTCTTCCATTATGGAAAGATAGATATCGGTATTCCATGATCTCTGCTTGAACTGACTGACACTCAATCCTTCAAGACGGTATTGCACACCGATCAGTTCCCTGTCTCCTGTCCCTGAGGCAAGAAGCCGGGGAGTTGATGAGAGTTCCACAAAAATATCCTGGAGAGCATCAAAGGTCTCCTGCTCCGGTGCCATCGCCCGCGCAGAGAGAGTGAGCCCCTCAGGCCAGAGAAGGGGGTTTGCTTCGATGTAGAGACTCCATGAGCAGTCACTCTCAACCGTGACGGCTTCTGTGTACGGCGGAGAAAACAACTCCTGAGCATAATCACTGCCGGCCCCGTCTGACAGCATCGAGACGTCAGGAGTCAAGGTCCAACTATTCGTGAAGGAACTGTTCCATAAAAGGGTAGTGTCAGCGAACAGAACAGGAGAAACCATACACATCACAGTAAGGATGAAGAGGGAGTATGTCTGTTTTGATCTATTCCATAGCATCTCTTTTTCTCCCTCAGGACAACACATAATCCGAGATCGTTCCCGCCCTTGACGCCTTTCTCTTATACGGCCTGACCGGTATGGCAATGATGAAACAGTTCGTCTTCTTAAACCCTGCATCACTCGGAAACAAGACTATAGACGACCTGTAATGAGGTAACTCCGGGGTCATCTGATAGGCAGTAGACAAGTTTAGCCCCATTCTTCTTACCGTCAGTCCAGGCCTTTCCACCATGAATATCCAGAATCACATCTTCCGGTGCACCGCCTGCAGGAACCGGGATATAACCAGATTTCCCATCGTTTCCAACTGCATTTCCAACAACACTGCTTCCCAGGCTGTCCGGCACAGTGAGGTTACTTCCTGCATTCCCGGGGGGATCAACAAGGACCCATAGTGTTCCGGGAAGGTACCCTGAGGTAGGACAGTGGACAGTGATCTTCTGATTCCTGCTGTTCCCTTCGAGGGTGTACTGGAGGTACCCGCCCTCCTCAACCTCTATGTCGGTGAAGAGTAGAGGTGTTTTTTCTGCCCTTCCTCCCGCTTCAGAGACTGTGTGTTCACCGCTGTGTGAAAGGGGAAAACTCACAGAGGGACTTTCAATTGACACTCCATCGAATACTCTCAATGTTGAAATGGGTTCCAACACTTCCGTAAGGCTCAGTTCGATGATCTGGGTAGCAGTCGCGGAAGCATATATCGAGTATTGAAATATGAGAACACACAATACAGTTAATTTGAGAAGGTGCTTATCATTTTTTAGTCTCAGCCTGCCTTTCACTGCGTGTATTCCTCCACCGTATGTGATTCCTGCAAAAACCGCCTTACCACCCGATGATAAACAGGAGGGGCTGTGAATACTCATAACCCCTCCTTACCTGAAAAAACTACTTATTTATACGGCGTCAGCAAGTATGGTATAGGTGACTGCGATAGTGGACACTCCTGGTGTACTGTCAAACCCGTAAATAATGGGAGCACCCGGTACATAGGTCAATTCATCTGATCCGGTCCCGGCAGCGGTACCTGTGTAGGTATTAGTTCCGGGAATCGAATTGATAACAGTTCTTGCATTCTGCGAACCCTGAGGAATGGTGAATTTATTTGCGGTAGTCGTATCTCCACTATCAATCACAACTCCATGAGCTTCCGACTCGATTGCTGTACCGGTTTCGTCCTGAGGATCACCAACCAGCACGTAGAGGCTACCGGTGGTATAGTTAGCTGTTCCCGAGTGTACGGTAATCTTCTGAGCGTTAAGACCCGCAACGGTATACTGAAGGGATCCGCCTGATTTCTCCGTCAGGGAATCATAGGCTGAGTAGGTTGATTGTGTAGCTTCCGTACCAGCATCAGTGACCTGATAGTTACCAGTGTAACTATCGGAGAAGGTTACGGTTGGATTTACAGTGGTGCCATCAAATACCCGGATAGCCGCCACTCCAGTGTACGATTCAGTGATACTCAGTACTACATTCTGGGTTGCTGTAGTTGCTGCTCCAACTGTTGCCAGTGACAGAATCAGGAATATAGCTGACACTGCTGCAATTGTTTTTGTTGTCTTTTTCATATTGTTTCTCCTATTCAATATTCATTTCATGCATTCATTACGAACACACAATTTCGATACTCATTCTCAGAACCTTCGCCTGAGACCGCTGTTCAGAAGAACGCAGAGTTCCCGCCATCTGTCCCAAGAATCGTGTAGGTGACACCGATGGTGGTTACTCCGGGATTCCCGTTGAACCCATAAGTGACAGCAGCTCCCGGCAGGTAGTCTGTCCCCTCAATATCTACAAGCGCTGTGCCTGTGTAGGCATTTGTTCCCGGAATGTCATACAGTACCGTTTTCGCATTCTGTTCAATCGCGAATCTTCTTGAGTTCTCGGTATCACCACTGTCTGAGACAGTACCCAGGTCTCCATTCGCATACAAACCATTCGGATCACGCGGATCATCGAGGATCACGTAAAGTGAATCCGAATTATACCCGCTGGTCCCTGAATGAACAGTTATCTGCTGAGTTCCGAGACCTGCCACCGTGTACTGAAGCGCTCCTCCCTCTTTCTCAGTTAGAGAGTCGAAGTTCGCATAATCAGACTTCGTCGCCTCCATTCCTGCATCAGAGACCTGATAGGTTCCCTGGTAACTGTCGTTGAATGTGATTGTCGGGTTCACAGTCGCTCCATCAAACACCCGGATAGCAGCAACACCTGTGTAGGCAGCCTCGATATCAATCGATACCATCTGTGTTGTAACGGTTGCCGCGGCAAGTCCGGGAAGTATCATCACGAAAATCATTGCAGATGTGATGAAAACTTTCATACTCGTATTCAACATTACCTCCTTTCGTCCTGTTCTGTTATTCAACAGGTGCGGTCAACGACTGCACACTCACCATTATCTCTATCGGAGAGAAAAACTCACCGAACGATTCACTGTCTCATCATCATTCGAAACCAGATCATACAGAACCTCGTAGGTTGCCCGGCTGTTATTCAGCGGACCGAGCACCTCCACCTCCGTATCATTCAACCGGAACGGACCATGCTGTTCCCCTTCACTGTCAACCAGGGTCAGAAGTATCGGAAGGTCTGCCTTCACCATCAGAAACACCTCTGCTCCTGCACCATCCACAGTGAAGGATATATTCCCGGCAGGAATACGCGTGTCCAGCACCTGAGATCCTGCCTGTTGCCCTGCAACCGAAGGTGCCAGAATGATTCTCTGTGTCTGGTGAAATGCCTCAGTCTCAGAAAGTGCCACTGCCAGAAGAGAGGTGGAGAAGTCTACACTCACTCTGCTCTGCAGTACATCTGAACCGGCAAGAGGGAGCAGCACTGCGAGCAGCAGGGCTGCCGTACTTATGACACTCTTCCCCTTTTCTATCACGCACACACTGTTTTCTGTCATCACGTTTTCATAATAGTCGGCAGGGATCAAACAGTCTTGTAGGAAAAATCTTACAGGAGACAGTTGCCTTTTATGTAAAAACTCAGGTATTTCCTTTCCTGTTATTACAATATTTTGATATCTCCCCACTTTTGCAAATATAATATTATTTGTAGGAATTTTCCTACAAATGCTTTATACATAATAAAATAGCAATATTTGCCAGAAGATCTAGCACCGTTTCTAGCAACATAGAATGCATCTGAGGATTCGTGCTCAGTCGAGAAATCAGAACCTGTGCTATTTTGAATTCCAGGAGAGGAAATAGTGAGGACCGGAATCTTCGGGTTTCTGAACAGGGGGCAAAGCTTGAGCAAGCTTATGACAGAAAGACAGTATCACAGGGGGAGAAAGGATTGGGAAAGAGAAGTAGGTGTAAGGCTTGAAACATAGTGACGTGTGATGTACAGCATAAGGTGACTGACTGATGGGTCCTTCTCTTTCCCCTGTGAATCGGTAAAGCACTTTTCACCATTACACGATACCACGCAAGGGTGGCAGACTCAATCAATATGCGTGTAGGAATGCACCTACGCACCTGCACCAATACAATGCATGATTGAATCTGCAGAGACCGGAGTATTCTTGACGACGGGCAAACTTCATCATCTGACAGACAGTGGAACACTTCCTCTATCTGTCAGAAAATGGGTCATGTGTGCAAAAGCTAGGAGCGGTACTCACTGAGAGCGACTCTAAGACATTCTACAGCATGCTTCAGATCCTCTGTATTCAGAACGTAGGCGATCCTCACCTGGTTCCTCCCCATCCCTTCTGTGACATAGAAGCCTTCTGCCGGAGCAAACATTACCGTCTGCCCCTTGTAGCTGAAATCCTTCAAGAGGAAAAGACAGAAATCCTCTGCGTCCTCTACGGGAAGCTCTGCAATGACGTAGAAGGCACCCTTGGGAGTCGAACAGCTCACGCCCTCTATCGAGTTGAGTCCCTTTACGAGGAAATCCCGTCTTGCCTGATATTCCTGCCTGACCTCCTGAATATAGGAGTCGGGGGTACCGAGAGCTGCGAGAGCCGCCACCTGTTCGATCTCGGGGGGACACAGACGTGCCTGAGCGAGCTTCATAGCCCCATCGAGGATATCCTTCCGCTTCGTCACGAGGGCTCCGATTCGGGCTCCGCACATGCTGTAGCGCTTGGAGAAGGAATCCACGACGACGATACGGTCATGATACTCGCCAAACGTCAGTGCACTAACGAACGACTGTCCGTCATAGCAGAACTCCCGGTATACCTCATCGACGATCAGGAAAAGGTCTTCCTGCCGTGCAAGTTCCAGAATATCGGCAAGCTCCTGCGGTGAATAGACATATCCGGTAGGGTTGTTCGGTGAACACAGGAGTATCGCCTTCGTCCTGTCACTGATGCGGTCCTTGAACTCCTCAAGAGGAGGAAGAGCGAAATCTTCCTCGAAACGGCTGGTGACAGCCTTCAGGACGACACCGGCACTTTTGGCGAAGGAACCGACGTTCGTATAATAGGGTTCTGGGATGATCACCTCATCGCCGGGGTCACAGAGCGTCATCAGCACAAACTGAAGTGCTTCGCTGCCGCCGGTGGTGACCATGATCTCATCCTCTGAGACATCGATCGAGTAGGAAGCATAGTAGCGTGTCAGCTCAGAGCGCAGAGCTGCGTCTCCCTCGCTCTCACCGTATGCAATTACCGGGTTGTCGAACGAGTGAACAGCATCGAGGACTCGCTCAGGCGTCCTGATATCGGGCTGTCCGATATTGAGATGATATACATGAATCCCTCTCTTCTTCGCTTCGGTTGCGAAAGGGACAAGCCTTCTGATGGGGGATGCCTGAAAACCTGATATTCTTTTGGATAGATCCATTGTTGACTCCTTTTTGTGACTTCACGTCGGTTCCCGACTCTTCTACTCAGGCAGAGGTGCCCGTATGAGTATTCCTGGAAGGGAATCCGGCAGGTGCAGGGCCTTGTGACCAGCCGAGAAGAAAATGAAAACCTAGTAGGTCTCTTTGCTCCTCGGCAATGGAGCCTGGGGATTTGCCTGAGAGATATCGACAAGACGATGAATAAAGTGTCTGTTGTCGAGAAGCGGGCTGAGTGGACGACCGTGGTGGAGACGACTTATGACCCGGGCGAACAGCTCGGTCACATCCGCCTGAACGAACCATTCCTTCGAAGTCAGTCCTTTATCGTGGAAGACTGCATTGGTACCGACGATACGGTAGAACACCCCTTCCTGATACGCTGCATCGAATTCTTCCCGTGCATTGCCATTGAAAAAGGGCAGAGACACAAGACAGATGATCTTTTTCGCACCCATCTTCTTCAGCTCCCTCATGGCGATCAGCAGGGTTCCCCCTGTGCCGATCATATCATCTGCCATGAGGACCGTTTTATCTTTTACATCTCCCAGGAGACTGATCGATCGGATATTCGAGCTCTTGACATCTTTACTTACCACCGAGTAATCGCGCTCCTTATAGAGCATGGCAAGGGGACGGTGGAGTGCCTCGGCGTAAAACTTGTTGCGCAGGACTGCACCGGTATCAGGAGAGACCACGACCAGGTCGGGATCGCTGAAGTCAATGATCTTGTGAAGCTTGATCAGTGCCTGATAGCTGGCGTGAAGGTTTTCAAGGTGGGTGTTATTGAAGGCGTTCTCGATCTCCCGTGAGTGGATATCTAGGGTGATGATCCTTTCCACACCCATATCCTCACACATCCTGCCGAACACGGCAGCCGTGAGAGCCTCTCTCGATCCCTTCTTATGCTGGCGCGAGTAGGGATACGTCGGAAGCACGAGCGTCACCGAATCGACCCCGGAGTTCTTGAGTGCGCTGATCGTAGTAAAGAGGAACATAAGATGATCGTTTATCGTGAGCTTCGTCGTATCTTCTGTGCCACGCAGTTTTATGGGGTAGCTGTTCGACACATCGTAGATCAGAAAGATCCTGAGTCCGCGAACAGGCGCAAGAATCTCGGACTTCACTTCCCCGTTGACGAACTGCGTGTACTTTACCGGGATATCGAGATCGGGGCAGGTATACGACTTCGGTTTCTTCCCCCGCGGAATCCTCTTGCTCAGCAGATCATCATTCAGAGTGACCACGTCGAGGAGTTCTTCCGGCGTCATGTCATGCCGCTTCGCAAGCGATGCACTGAGCTTCTGATAACGGTCGAGATAGAGTCTTCTGAGGTGCTTAACTACTTTACCTGCAAAGTATTCCGATCCCGGACCGGCTATAATACCCAATTTATGCGGCTTGACGATACTCATAGCAGCAACTGTACACAATAATCTATGATAATTCAACACTGACGAAGATGAAAAATACCGTCGAATGTAGTTCGTGTAGAGGTCGGACTCACAATGAATTCCTTTGGGGGATTTTATTATGTGTCTTTATGTTAAAAGCATGTTAATTTAAGACATATCTGCTATGATGCAGATTACCATTACATCACTTCTTTCTTCATTTTGTATCAATCGGGTCCTGATTGGTGTTATACTTATGACAGAGTAGCTAAACGCTAGGTTTCAAAGAATGAAGCAACAGGAGGAATGTATGAAAAGAGTACTGATCATGTCCGTGATTGTCCTGATCTGTGCAGTCGGATTCGTATCGGCCGGAGCAAATGATTCTCTCGCCATCGGAGGTCAGCTCGGCTTCCTTGCCAGCGGAGTCGTCCTCGATGCACCGCTTGGTCCACTGGACATACAGGCAGGAGTAAACTACCCGCTCGGCTTCAAATATAT
>Ga0272443_10004996_pt1 | contig 13985 bp, 11 predicted proteins | sample SSMAcet12_FD_193581 | JGI IMG/M metagenome (GOLD analysis project Ga0272443, IMG submission 193581) | Marine sediment archaeal communities from Little Sippewissett salt marsh, Falmouth, MA, United States - SSM-Acet-12 | ecosystem: Environmental > Aquatic > Marine > Wetlands > Sediment ...
CCGGCATGCGGAGAAGACAGGTGCCGCTGCCGTCGCCTCCGTTCCGCCGATCTACTACGGATTCAAGGAGCCCGAGGTCGAGCGGCACTTCCAGGCGCTCGTCGAGGCAGTCGACATCCCCGTGTTCGTGTACAACAACCCCAAGACCACCGGCGTGTCGATCTCCGCAGCCTTCCTCAACCGGCTCGCCAAACTCGGAGTACGAGGGGTGAAGGACTCCAGTTTCGACATCATGGTCTTCTACACCTATCTCTGGACCGTCGAACGGAAGGACTTCATTCCGGTAATCGGCACGGAAGCGCTGATCTTCCCCGCGGTCGGCATGGGCGCGGTTGCCTCGGTCTCCGGACTGGCCAACGCGATTCCCGAGCCCGTCGTCGAGCTGTTCGAAGCAGTGAGCGCGGGCGACCTTGAAAAAGCGCAGCCGCTGCAACGGCGGGTCTCGGCGATGCGGGATGTGATGCACCTGGGCCCCACTCTGACGATGATCCAGGCGATCCTCCACAGGAGAGGGGTCAATGCCGGCTATCCACGGCTGCCGTTCGTCGAACCGGAGCCGGCGCTGGTCAGCAAGGCCGTCGAGGGATTCCGGTCCCTCGGAGTGTCCTTCTAAGGAATCGGGGGGCGATCATGCGTGTGGTCCTGGTCAGCTCTCGCTCGTTCGGGAACGTTGTCACCCTAGGAAACGACCTCCTCCGCGACGCTGGGTTTGAGGTGCGAAGGGTACAAGAGGAGGAGCGCCCATTGGATGTCGCAAAGCTCGTCACCATCGTTTCCCGCGAGGCCCCCATCGCAATCATCACGGGGGCCGAGCCGATGTCAGAGCCTGTCCTTTCAGCCACAAGCAGTTTGCGCATGATCATGAAACACGGCGTCGGGGTCGACAATATCGACCTCGGCGCCGCGACCTCCCGTCACATCGCTGTGGCCAACGCGCCGGGAACGAATACGGCGGCCGTCGCCGATCTTGTCGTCGGCCTCATGTTGTCGCTTCTGAGGCGCATCTGCGAGGCGAACGCATCGACGCATGGCGGAGGGTGGAAGAGGTTCGTCGGGCACGAGTTCGGCGCGATGACCGTCGGCATCGTCGGAACGGGAAGGATCGGCGCTGCTGTCGCGCAGCGAGCGCACGCCTTCGGCGCGACGCTCCTCGGACACGATGTCGTGCAGAATGAACGACTGGCCTCCGAGTATCAACTGCACTACGTCCCGCTGGACCGCCTCCTGAGCGAGGCGGACATCGTGACACTCCACGCTCCCCTCCTGCCCGACACGGTGAAGATGATCGGAGCCGATGCGCTCGGCCGAATGAAACCGACGGCCATTCTGATCAACTGCGCCCGCGGCGAACTGGTAGACGAGCAGGCGCTCTACGAGCAGCTAAGAGCGGGAGGGATCGCCGGCGCGGCCGTGGATGTCTTCGCGACGGAGCCACCGCAGGAGAGCCGCCTTCTCGAGCTGGAGAACGTGCTTGCGACACCGCACATCGGCGCCTACACGCAGGAGGCCATGGTCGCAATGGATCGCTTGTGCGCAACGACGATCGTCGACGTCCTCGTCCACGGGAAGAACCCGGACAACCTCCTGAATCCCGGCGTCGTTCGATAGGGTGCTCACGCGGGAATCGCGAGAAGCCTCGGGAAGCGAATGACGCCAGATTACGCGCGCCTGATTGTCGATCTCGACGGGACGCTCTACCTCGGGCCCAACCCGTTGCCTAGAGCCACCCAGACGATGACCCAGCTTCGTCGCACCTGCGAGATCCTCTTCCTTTCCAATAACTGCAACCACTCGGCCGAACGCCTCGCTCGACGCCTCAACCAAATCGGATTCGAGGCTGCGCCGCGAGAGGTCGTCAGCTCGGTCACGCTGATGGTCGAGGCCGTCAACCAGCTCGGAGCGGGGCTGCGCGTTCTGACTCTGAGTTCGGGCGATCTCGATCCGGCGCTGGAGGAGGCAGGACACCGCATCACACAGAAGGAACCGGCGGATGTAGTGATCGTCGGAGTCGACATCGACTTCTGCTACGACTCGCTCGCCCGTGCGCTTCGTGCGCTCTCCCGCGGGGCGGTGCTCGTCGGAGCGAATGCGGATGCAGCCTATCCGACCGAGACCGGTCCGCGCCCCGGCGCGGGAGCGTTCGTCGGCGCCGTCCGAGGCATGGGGTTCGTCCCGGATCGCATGTGCGGGAAGCCGGACTCATGGACGATGCGCAAGGCCCTCTCCCTACGCGGGTTTGACGCCGGACCCGACTGCCTGCTCGTCGGCGATCGGCTCGATTCGGACATCCTTGGGGCCCGCAACCTCGGAATCGACTCCGCGCTTGTCCTGACAGGGGTCTCGACCCGCGAAGATGTCGAACGACTCGGCATTCGCCCGACGTATGTCGCGGACGATCTCGCCGCGATCGCGGACGATCTTCGGCCGTGGGCTCGTCCCCTTGAGCCGCCCGGCGCATCGGGAGCGAACCCGCATGGAACGGGCTAGACCGTCCAGAACGGCTACCGATCTGTCCGTTCCGGGGCGATTCACCGACGTGTGACGCTCGCGCCACGCGGCCCTCTGAAGAGAGGTGCCCGTTTCGATTCGCCGAGTGCCGGTCTGAGTGCCGCCGCCCGGCGGGTTGGGCATCGCTGCCCTCCCGTCGGTACTGCTCCTCACCTTGTGCGCTCGTACACGATCCAGCCACGGCAACGGTCCTTCGTGCGTCGGGCCGCTCAGGAAGGAAGGGCGCGGACCTCGGTGTGCCTGGGTGTGCCTCGTTGGCGACACCACCGAAGCATCGCCCACATCGTGGCCGTTTTGCCGACAAGGAGAGGTTCCGCTCCCGCGCGGTTCGCAGCTTCCGGAGGCCTACGTCCTCCGAACGCTACTGGTGTGGCTGCTTCGGCGGCGGCTAGGCCGCGTAGCCGCCCAGGCCGATCTCTTCCAGACCCGTCGCAGTCGGGCAGCCGGTGGCAACGTCCCAGCCGCGTTCGTCGTAGTAGTCATCGAGCATCCGCGCCACGTCGTCGCGATCGAGCACCTTCGTCCGGAAGTAGTCTTCCATCTCGATCGGGCCTTCCGGCGCGTTCATCGGCGTGAACCAGACGTCGGGCGGCTGGTCGTCAACGCGGGAGAATCCGTCCCGCACGTTCACGATCTTGGCGAGGTTGCTGACGCGCTCGCCCCGGGCGATCAGCTCGCGGGCGTCCACGTCCTCCCCCACGGCGGCGCTGTACATCCGCGCCATGTCGTCTGCGAAGACGAGCGCCTGGTACGTGTAGATCGTACACAGGCCAAGCGCGTTCTTCGCACGCATCAGATCCTCCATGTAGGCGGTGTACCGGCCGACGTTGAACGCTCCCGAGTACGGCGTCTTGTTGAAGATCCGCGCCATCGTCTCCTCGGACAGACCCCAATGCTCGACCTGCTCGCGGATCTCCTCGAGCGTCTTGTTGCGGCTGTTCGTCCGCGTGTGCGAGCCGCCGTGGTGAGGGCGCGGGCGTGTCAGGAACGTCATCATCAACGGATGAAAGCGGGACGGCCGAGCGTCGTAGATGAAGTCGACCCCTTTGCACACTCCGGCGTACCAGTACTCCTGCGGATCCAGGCCGAAGGCCTCCTTGACGCGGTACCAGCCATCCGCCAGGACGTCGCCGATCCCTTCACGCTCGGCGGTCATCTTGAACAGCCGTTCGTACGTCGCGTACTCGCGCGTCAGCGCGAGCCCCGCGTCCTCCGCCTTGATCCGTCCCCGTTCGTACATCCGGGTAACGAAGTCGATCAGCCGCATCGTGGTGTAGTAGTCGAGCCCGGTGTGCGCGTTCGCCTCGCTCACCAGGTGAATCATCTTGCGATCGTCCTCAATCCCGAGAAGCTGCCCCGACGTCGCGCTCTTGCTGTACGGCGAGCCCAGGCCTTGCTCCCCGGCGAACTCCCCGCCGGGGATCTCCCACCGCAGCCGGCAGTTCAGCGGACAACTCGCGCACGCGATGACCGCGCGCAGCGATTCGAGCCGCTTCTCCTCCCCGTACAGTTCGTCCCAGCGGTCCTTCGGCCACATCCCCGGGTTCTGGGTGTGTTTGAACGTCGACCAGCCCGCGGCCAGGCCCAGCTTGATCCAGTGCTCTCGCCTCGGCCACGCCAGGACGCGTTCGATCAGTTCGTTCGAAACCCGATCGTAGACGACCGGATTCGCAACGCGGATGCCCCTCGTGCCGCGGGCGACGATCGCCTTGACGTTCTTCGATCCGAGAACCGCGCCCAGGCCGCCCCGGCCGAGCGAGTTCGTCCGATCGATGATCGTCAGGGCGTTGCGAACCAGCTTCTCCCCGGCGGTCCCGATCGCCAGCACCCCGGCGTCGGCCCCCTCTCGGCGAACCAGCTCGATTGTGACCTCGTCGATGCCACGTCCCCACAGGTCCGGCGCGTCCGTGATCTCCACGCCGCGATCCCGCACGGCGAGCACGACGGGGCGATCGGCCTTCCCGAGAATCACCAATCGATCGCACCCCGCCTGGCGCATGCCGATGGCGAAGTACCGTCCACCGCTCGTGCACGATCCCGTGTAGTGCCTTCGATCCTCGGAGGCGATGGTTGGGAACTTCGTGATCGCAGTTAGCTTGGGCGAGCCGATCGTCCGCGTTCCGACGAAGACCCCGGGGTTGAGCACAACGACGTTTTCGGCGGAGAACGGATCGACCCCGGAAGCGAGACGATCGGCGACGATCTTCCACCCGCGGCCCGATCCCCCGATCAACGGCCCGACGTCGTCAAGCGACGCCTCCTCACTCCAGCTGCGGCGCTCCGAGAGATCGACGTACCACGTCCGCTCACTCCACGACGCCACGGTGCCCCCCCCGGTACTCCACCACAAACACTTCCGCCGGCTCGAAGTCGATCGCTCCGTAGGTACAGGCGTCGGCACAGGCCGGCTTCCCACCGCATAGATCGCAGCAGAGCACGCGGACCAGCGGCGACGTCTTCTCCGTGCGTAGATCCCGCTCGAGTTCGATGCATGACCGGGTCGGGTTGTACTCGCCGAGCCTCTTGAACGAACACGCCAGCTGGCAGCTGCGGCAGCCCCTACACGCCTCCGATCGGATCACCAATCGTCCCGTTGCGTCCACACCGCCTCTTCTTCCCGCTTTACCGCTGGACCAGCTCGAGCGTATTCCCTTCGGGATCGTGGAAGTACCCGATTTTCCAGCCGTTGCTCGTCGATCGAATCCCCTGCACTTCCACACCCAGCGCGGACAGCCGCTCCCGCTGGGCGTCCAGATCGTCCACCACGATGCCGAGATGCGTGAATCCCGGGCAGTTCAGATCTCGCTTTGCCGGCTCCGCGTCCGTCGGGAGGATCTCCACGACGGCCCCCCTCTCCCCCTCCAGGAAGACCACGGGCGGGCGGTCGGCCCTCTCGATCCGGCGGATCTCTCTCAGTTCGAGAACCTTCCCGTACCACGCCGCCAGGGCGGCCGAATCCCGGGCGTAGACACCGATGTGCTCGACGTTCATCGCCTCTCCCTTCAGTCCGTCTCGGCGAACGCCGTCACCATCATCGCCTCGGCCTCCGGGAACAGGAGCGGGATGATGAACGCTCGGCGCAGCCGCTTCCCCACCAGCGGGGCGAGGTTCGGATCCTCCAGAATCAGGAACTTCTTTCCGCCAAGAAGGAACGCTCGATGTGCGGGAAACGGGGGGTCCGACGCGCGGCCCGCCGGAATGTTCTCGATCCCCATGAAGTCGCCGCCCGCACACCGCAACCTGGGAAGGGCCACCAGGTACTCGGCCGCGTCAGCGGAGAACCCGGGCTGCTTCATCACGTACCGCTCCGGCTCGCTTGATCGGTGTTTCGAGAACCCGGTGTACACGAGGAGCAGGTCCGCTTCGGCCAGCGCATCCGCGTGCGGCATGAGGTCCGAGACCCCGATCGTCTCCTCGTCGCCCTTCGGGATCTCGAGCAGGATCGGATGCTCGAACACAAAGTCCTCGATCGAGAAGGCGCCAAGTTTGATGCCGTCGGCGCAGACGTGGTATGCGGTGTCGATGTGAGTTCCGGTGTGGACGAACGCGTCGATGAAGCTCGTGTTGTTGTACGAGTCCCACCGGACGTTCCCAGGATCCGCCCCGGCCGGCGCGGCGACCATCCGAGAGCGTGGTCGCAAGACTGGGGCGGCAATGGAGCCCGGCATCAACACGTGCTCCGGGTCGAGTGGATACGACAGCTGAACGATCATGCCATTGTCCCCTTCCTGGATCGATGGATTCACGATCGAACGATACCGATTCGCTGCCGATTTGTCAAGACGCAAATACGAATATACGTCTTGACAATAGCGCGACTTCCGCCTATACTTCTCGCTCACCAGCAACCGGATGTCACGTCAGGAGCGAGATCTGAGATGACACAGAGAACGACCGAGATGGATCCGTTCCCGGTCTTCGTCGAGAGCACGAAGAACCAGCTCGTTGGGGATGCCTCGATACCGCTCTACCATCAGCTCGCCCGCATGCTTCGTCGCTTCATTGAACAGGGGGAGCTGCAGCCCGGCGACCGCTTCCCGGCAGAGGAGACCATCGCAGCGGAATTCGGAATCAGCCGCCCGACAGTGAACCGGGCGGTCCAGGAGCTGATGAATCAGGGGTGGCTCTCGCGCGAGCGCGGCCGAGGGACGTTTGTGCTGAACCAGCATATCGTCGACCTCTCCCTGCTCAGCGAGAACTTGAGCCTGACAGAGCAATTCCCTCCTGATGCCACGCTTCGGACCGAGTTCGTCGACCGCAAGGTCCTCAAGACCGAACCGCAAGTTGTGGAGGCACTCGGGCTCGCGTCGACCGCGTCGATCCTCTATCTGCGGCGACTACGCTTCGTCGACGAACGGCCGGTCATGGTCTGCGACACATACCTGCCGGCAGATCGTTTCCAGGATCTCGATCGAAAGGTTTTCGTTCGCGGAAGCTTGTACGCGACCCTTGAGGAGAAGTACGGATTCACGGTCGACCGGTCCGAGCGACGGGTGGAGGCCGAGGAGGTTGTGGAGCAAGCGGTTGCCGAGCTACTCCAGGTTCCGCTGTTCAGCCCAATCCTCCTGCTGACGGGATTCACCTTCGTCGAGGGCGAGGACCCGCCGATCGAGCTGATGAGGGCGTACGTGCGCGAGCGTGTCGCGTTTCGAAGCACGGTGCGCCGCCGGACGCAGAAGGCACGTGAGTCCCGAAACGGAGGGTGAGGCGTGACATCAACCCGGCAATCGCACGCATCGAGCATCGAGGCCAGCGAAGACGCTCCTCGCGGCGCGGCGGTGAATGGGCTCTTAGTCAAGATGGAGTCAATCGTGAAACGGTTCCCCGGCGTCCTCGCCGTCGACACAGTCGACTTCGACCTCCGGCCCGGGGAGGTCCACGCCCTGCTGGGAGCAAACGGCGCGGGGAAGTCGACGCTGATCAAGATCCTGGCCGGTGTCTACCATCGCGACGCCGGCGAGATCCACCTCCGCGGCGAACCGGTCGAGATCCAAGATCCGCGACACGCGCAGCGCTTGGGCATCGCGACGATCTACCAGGAATACAACCTCGTCCCCGATCTCTCCGTGGCCGAGAACATCTCGTTGGGGCACTTGCCTCGCGGGACATCGCCCGTCACGAAACCGTTCATCAACCGCAGGGAGCTGACACAGCGAACCGAGCGGCTGCTCGCCGAACTGCAAGTCGACATCTCGCCCTCCTGTCCCGTTCGCCGACTGGGCGTCGCCAAGCAGCAGATGGTCGAGATCGCGAAGGCGCTGGCCCTCGACTCGGAGATCTACATCATGGACGAACCGACAGCCGCACTCAGTTCGAAGGAAATCGAGGAGCTGTTTCGGGTAACGCACGGCATGAAGGAACGTGGGTGCGCGGTGATCTACATCTCTCACCGCCTCGAGGAGGTCGGCCGGATCGCCGATCGCGTCACCGTGATGCGAGACGGAAAGCGGGTCGACACGCTCGACGTCGAACACGCCCCGACCGACCGCTTGGTCGAGCTGATGGTCGGCCGCACGGTACAGCGAACGAAACGGCGCGACGCGTGCACGGTCGGAGACGAGCTCCTACGCGTCGAGAAACTGACGCGAAGGGGCGTCTTCTCTGACATCGATCTGCACGTCTGTGCGGGGGAGATCGTCGGGCTCGCGGGGGTCATGGGATCCGGCAGGACCGAGATCGCGCGAGCGATCTTCGGGGCCGACCGGATCGATTCCGGCACGATCCGTCTGCGCGGCAAGCCGGTCGCGGTCCGATCGCCGAATCGCGCTGTAGGAAAGGGGATCTGTTACCTACCGGAGGACCGGAAGTCCGACGGACTGGTCCTCTGCGGAAGCGTCAGAGACAACATCGTCTTGGCCTCTCTGTCTAGATTCTGTCGCCTGCGGCTCCGAGGGAGAGGGATCTTCCTCGACAGACCGCGGATACGAAAGGAGGTGGTGGGTCGAGTCAAGGAGCTGGACATCAAGACGCCCGGGCTCAACCAGCTGGTCGAGTACCTGAGTGGGGGGAACCAGCAGAAGGTTGTTGTAGCCCGCTGGCTTTGCTCCGAATCGAAGATCTTCCTGTTAGATGAACCAACGCGCGGGATCGATGTCGGAGCGAAGTCGGAGATCTACGGGCTGGTCCAATCGTTGGCCGAGGAAGGGGGCTGCGTGCTCCTGATCTCATCGGAAATAGAAGAGCTTGTGGACGTTTGTGATCGCGTGTACGTCCTTCGACACGGTCGGATCGTCGCAGAACTCGAGCGCAGTGAAATCTCCAAAGAACGGATCCTCTCGATCGCGTTGACGGGCAGCGCTGAGCGAACGGCACAAGCCGTTTCGATCGCCAGCGAGGCAGTATTACAAGGAAGAGACGAAGAATGAAGCGTACACTGGTGGTTGCTCTCGTGCTTGGACTGCTCGCCGTCCCGGTGTTCAACCTGGCGGCGCAGGCGGCTGAACACAAGGTCGGGTTCTGTGTCATGACCCTCGCGTTTACCTGGATGACCTACTCGTACCAGGCCCTGATCGACGAAGCGGCGAAGTATCCGGAGATCGAGCTGATCGTGGACAACGCGAACGGCGACGTCAGCCGGCAGGTCGAGATCATCGAGAACTTCATCGCCCAGGGCGTCGAAGCGATCATCACCGACCCGATCGACGTCAATACGTTGATCCCGGTGATGGAGGAGGCCGAAGCAAAGGGCATCGCGTTCTGCACGTTCGACCGACGCGCATTCGGAGGACCGTTCCTGTTCCACGTCGGCTGTAACGACGTGTTCGGTGGTCGCCTGGCGCTGGAGTACGTCGCAGCGAAGCTCGACGGCGTAGGGAAGATCGTTCACATCGAGGGGCAGCTCGGAGCGTCGCCGGCGATCAACCGCAAGCTGGGGATCCACGAGCAGCTCGTGTACTACCCGGGTCTCGACCTGGTCTATGAGCAGAGCGGGCAGTTCAGCCGCGAAGAGGGCCTCCGCGTGATGGAGGACGCGATCATCGCGACCGGGGGGGACTTCGACGCGGTGATCTGCGCGAACGACGACTCGGCGCTCGGCGCGATCCAGGCGATGAAGGATGCCGGGATCGATCTCGATGGAGTGATCGTCGTCGGCTACGACGGCGTGCCGGATGGGCTGCGTGCGATCCTGGCGGGCGAGCTCAACGCGAGCATTCAGTACCCCGTCTCGATGGCCTCCGTCGTGATGAAACAGGTCGCCGAGTACCTGATCGACGGCACGATGCCGGCGAATCCAGACTTCGATATGCTTCCATGGATGTTGATCGCGGACAACCTCGAAGACTGGGCCGATTTCTGGCCGGAGCTTGAGTAGCAAGAACACCGCAGGGCGGGAGGCGGCCGTGGGGCCTAAACCTCCCGCCCCTCCTGCGATGATCTCAGATGATATACGGGTGAATACGTCAGATCCAATCGAGGAAAGCGTGAAAGGATAGGAAGGACCGATGCCAGGAGCGAACGACGGACTGGTCAATCGAGCGTGGGGTCTCATCCGGCGAGGCGGTACGCACCTGTTCCGAGAGTACGGAATCATCCTTGTGTTCATCGCCGTGTGTGCGATCATCGCCGGGCTCAAGCCGGTCTTCCTGAGCATGACCAACATCTTCAACGTCATCCGACAGGTCTCGATGATCGGCATCATGGCCGTCGGGATGACTTTCGTCATCCTATCGGCCGACATCGACCTCTCGGTCGCCTCCGTCGCGGCGTTCTGCGGCGCGCTGACCGCCGGGTTCATGGCCCGAAACGGCATCCCGCCGCTTGCCGCGATCCTCATCCCGATTCCGATCGCGGCAGCCATGGGCTGGGTCATGGGGATGATCATCACCAAAGCACGGGTCCACTCGTTCGTCGTGACGCTCGGCATGATGTCGATCGGCCGGGGCCTGACGCTGACGTACACCGAAGGGCTCTCGATCGGAAACCTCCCGCGCGCCTTCGGCGTGCTGGGGGGAGGAATGCTTGGCCCGATCCCGGTACCCGTCATCATCTTTCTCTTGGTCGTCATTATCGGCTACATCGTCCTCACGCGAACGCCGTACGGACGAGCGGTCTACGCCATCGGCGGAAACCGGGAAGCCGCAAGGCTGTCAGGGATCAAGGTCGATCGGTACCGGATCACGAACTTCGTCCTGTGCAGCACGCTCGCCGGGTTTGCCGGGATCATCCTCGCCTCTCGGGTTCGGTCGGCGTGGGCCAACGCCGCGATGGGCTGGGAACTCGACGTGATCGCGGCGGTGATCATCGGGGGTACGAGTCTATTCGGCGGGCGAGGCGGGGTGATCGGGACTCTCATCGGGGCGCTCTTCCTCGGCGTCCTTCGAAACGGAGCGAACCTCCTCGGCGTCTCCCCGTTCTACCAACAGATCTTGATGGGATCACTCATTGTGGCCGCCGTCGTCTTCGATCGATTGAGACAACGAAGAACCACGTAGACAGCGAAGGACCAACGGCTCTTGCAGGAAGGAAGGAGGCAGCGGATGAAGGGTGTCGTCGTCTATCGAGACGGAACGATCAAGGTGGAGCAGCTGCCGAAGCCGGCCCTCGGCGACTACGGGGCGCTGGTCAAGAACCTCAGCTGCGGCATCTGTAACGGGACGGACCTCAAGCTGATCCACGCGAACTTCAAGGGGTTCGACACGTACCCCGCCGTGCTCGGACACGAGAGCGTGGGAGAGGTCGTCGAGGTGGGAAGCAAGGTGACGTCGTTCAAACCGGGCGACCGCGTCCTTCGCTCGATCCTCGAGACGGTCGGAGACGACAAGTACTCCTCCGGTTGGGGCAGCTTCGCGGAGTACGGCGTCGTCGGCGACATCGCAGCGATGAAGCGCGACGGCCGAACCGACTACTACGACATCTATCTGGCGCAGCAGATCGTCCCGGCCCAGATCGATCCGCACCAAGCCGTGATGCTGATCACGCTGAAGGAGGTCCTGTCGGGCCTGCAGCGGTTCGGCGTCGGCAAGGGGTGTTCGGTTCTCATCCACGGCGCCGGCCCGGTCGGGCTCTCGATGATCCGGTTCGCTAAGCTGAAGGGCGCCGGCCCGATCGTCGTCAGCGAGCCGAACGCCGGACGTCGCGAGAGGGCGATGAAGCTCGGCGCGGACGTCGTTATCGATCCGACGTCCGAGGATCTCCTCGCGCGCGCCAGGCAGATCGAGGCCGACGGATTCGACTTCGTGATCGACGCCGTCGGGATCAACCGCTTGATGACCGACAGTCTGAAGATCGTCAAGTTCAACGGGGTGGTCGGAGTCTACGGGATCTCCCCCGAGACTCACGCACAGATCGACTGGGAGGCGGCGCCGTACAACTGGGCGATCCACTTCATCCAATGGCCGACGTTCGAGGACGAGGCGGCGGTGCACGACGAGGTCCTGTCGCTGGTCGCCTCGGGACAGATCGACCTGTCAGACTTCGTCACCCACGTCATCCCGAGGTTCGAGGACTTCCAGCAGGGCCTCGACCTGGTGACCGGCCAGGCCGGGATCAAAGTCACCGTCGATTGTCAGGGTTGACCGGCGAGGAGGAAGGATGACGATGACGTACCTGCTCGCACACGATCTCGGCACGACCGGGAACAAGGCGACGCTGTTCGATGAGCGAGGCGTCCTCGTGTCGAGCGCGTTCGAACGCTACGACACCTACTACGATCAACCCGGCTGGGTCGAACAGGATCCCGAGTCCTGGTGGATCGCCGTCTGCCGCGCGACCATCGCGGTGATGCACGACGTGTCGATCGACAAGACCGCGATCGCCGCGATCAGCTTCAGCGGACACATGATGGGCTGTGTCCCCGTCGATGACCGAGGCAACGCACTGCGACGCGCGATCATCTGGGCCGACCAGCGGGCGACGGACCAGGTGCAGGTCCTCCTCCGCGCGATGTCGCAGGAGGCGGTCTACCGGATCACCGGGACGCGCCCGAATCCGAACTACACGCTGGAGAAGCTCATGTGGCTGCGCGACAACGAGCCGGAGACCTTCGGGAAGACGCGATTCGTGCTCCAGGCGAAGGACTACATCGTCGCCCGTCTGACCGGGGAGTTCGTCACCGACTACTCCGACGCCTCGGCGACGAACGCGTTCGACCTGGTGCGCAAGGAGTGGAGCGACGACCTCCTCGCCGCGGTCGAGCTACCGCGGCGGCTGTTCCCGGACGTGCGCCCTTCGACCGATACCGTGGGCCGCGTGCGACGGCTCGACGAGCTGGATCTCGAGGGCGTCCCGGTCGTGCTCGGCGGCGGCGACGGCGCGTGTGCAACGACCGGTGCCGGGGTCATCCGGGCGAACGAGGGGTACAACTACTTCGGCTCGTCGTCTTGGATCGCGATCGCGACGAGCGATCCGGTGTTCGATCCCGCGATGCGCACGTTCAACCTCTGCCACCTCGCCCCCAACCTGTACATGCCGGTCGGGACGATGCAGAGCGCGGGGGGGTCCTACGATTGGGTGCGCGAGATCCTCTTCTCCGAGGAGATCGGCGTCTCGACTGACGACGCGTTTGCCCACCTCAACCGGTGGGCCGCGTCGAGTCCTCCCGGGTCGCGCGGCGTCATCTTCCTGCCGTATCTGATCGGGGAGCGGAGCCCCCACTGGAACGAAGACGCCCGAGGGGCTTTCGTCGGCCTGGCCCGAAGTCACGGCGTATCCGACCTGGTACGCGCCGCGCTCGAGGGCGTGGTCTTCAACCTACGGATCATCTTCGATGCGTTGACGGAGCAAGGAGCGTCGCTCGCGTCGCTGAAGATGATCGGGGGCGGCATCCGAAACCCGGTGCTGTGCCAGATCCTCTCCGACGTCTTGGCGATCCCGATCGAACGGTTGGAGAGCGGCGAGTTCGCGACGTCGCTCGGCGCCGCCGTCTGCGCCGGGGTTGGCGTCGGGATGTTTGATGACTTCTCCATCGCCGAGTCACTCTGCCCCGTCGCCGGGGTCAACGCTCCCGACGCGGACGCCGTGGCCGCCTATCGGCGCGTCTACCCGCTGTTCAACGAAACGTATCGCGACCTGGAGAGCCTCTTCGGACGGCTGGCCGACCTCCAATCGGAACTGGCCTAACGGACGGGGCGACACACTAAGGAAAGGACGACCCGATGTACAAGCATCTCGCAGCCGATGGGCCGCCAACGACGGTTGTGCAGTTGGCGGGGCGGATGATGACCGCCGTCTTCTCCCCCGCGGCGACGGAGGGGGAGGCGAAGAGCTTCCTCGGCCGGTTCGCGGAGTTCCCGCCGATCGACGCTATCTTCGTCGATCAACCGTGGGTCAAGCTGGCGAAGGAGATCCTCGATCCGCTCGGCATCGGCGTCGGCGTCGAGGCTGCTTATCCGGTCGGCAACACGTCGACCGAGGCAAAGGTCGCAGCGATCAAGGAGGGGATCCGGCGCGGCGCAGTCGAGATCGATATCGGGGGACACTTCGCGGCGATCAAGTCGGGCGACTTCGACGCCGTGCGTTCCGACGCGCGTGCGATGATC
>Ga0272443_10004998_pt1 | contig 13981 bp, 11 predicted proteins | sample SSMAcet12_FD_193581 | JGI IMG/M metagenome (GOLD analysis project Ga0272443, IMG submission 193581) | Marine sediment archaeal communities from Little Sippewissett salt marsh, Falmouth, MA, United States - SSM-Acet-12 | ecosystem: Environmental > Aquatic > Marine > Wetlands > Sediment ...
GCCGACGCCCCCCGCCGCGCGCTCGATCTCATCGAGCAACGTCCGGTTGCTGGCGACGATCTCGAAGCGCGCCGCGCGGAGGCCGGGATCTCCCGGCCGCGGCGTCTCGGCATCGTCCGCCGGCCGCAGAGCCCGCCGCACGGACGACGGGAGCCGTTCCCAGAGCCGCTGCCGCCGGAGCACGGCGACCGCATCGCGGAAGGTCGTCGGATCCGGCACGGTCGGCCCGGAGGCGATCGCCTCCGGGCGATCGCTGGGTACGTCGGAGAGCGCCAGCGTGGCCACTCGTGCCGGCTGCAGGCACCGGGCGAGCCGTCCGCCCAGAAGCGTCGACAGGTGACGCCGAACGGTGTTGACCTCATCGATCGCCGCGCCGGAGCCGATCAGAAGGCGGGTCGTCCGCGCAAGATCGTCGATCGTGACGCCCGCCGGCGGCACCGCGAGCAGGGCCGAGCCACCACCGGACAACAGACAGAGGGCGAGGTCCCCCGGCCCGACGCTACCCGACAACTCCTCGATCGCCGCCGCGGCCCGCAGCGCCCCCTCATCGGGGATCGGATGCCCCGCCTCGAACACACGGAACCCCGTAATGGCGCCCCCGTGGCCGTACCGCGTCACCACGATCCCGCCAGCGAGCGCGTCGCCAAGCCGGCTCGAGACGGCCTCGGCCATCGGGACGGCCGCCTTTCCGATCGCGATTGCCCACACCCGACCGGCCGAGACATCGTAGGTATGCGAGCCGATCCGCAGCCGATTCCCATCGAGCGAGATCTGGTCGGACACGACCCGCCTCGGATCGATTGCCGCCAAACCGCGCTCGAGGAGATCGACGACGGTGGCCCGGCCAAACCCGTCGCGCAGCCGGTCCCGCTCGAACCGGATCATCGGCTCACCTCCGGGGCGCGCGCCGACTGCCCTTCGGCGCAGATTGCCCGCACCGGACACCCGTCACAGACCGGTGCGGCCCGGCAGTACTCCTGCCCGTGCCGAACGATCAACGCGTGGTACTCCCCGAGAAGCGCCACGTCGTCCGGGAGGGCGTCGAGGAAGGCCTTGCGGAGCTCTTGGTACGCCTCGCGACCCTCGATCCAGCCGAGCCGCGTCAGAAGCCGCCGCGCGTACGCGTCGACGACGAAGGACGGACGCCGTGCAGCATAGACGAGGATCGCGTCGGCCGTCTCCTCCCCGATCCCGAACAGGCCGAGCAGCTCTTCACGCAGCTCCTCGGTCGGCCGCGCGAACAGGCGATCGAGATCGCCCCCGTACCGGTTCTTCAAGTGCGACGCGATCTGCTTCAGTTTTCGCGCCTTGCCGACTCGGAAGCCGACCGGGCGGATCGCCTCCGAGATCCGATCGGCCGCCGCACGATCGATCGCCTCGATCGACAGCAGCTCGGCGCTACGCAGCCGATCCGTCGCACGCTCGACGTTCCGCCACGCCGTCCGCTGCGTCAGGATTGCGCCCACGATGACCTCCAGCGGACCGTCGGCCGGCCACCATCCCTGCGGTCCGTGGGCGGCGAGGAGCCGTTCGTAGAGGGTGCGGAGGCGATTCGTCGGCATCGGCGTTCGGGTCCCGAGCATACCTCAACTGGATCGGGAGCCCAACCGAGCGGGGTGTGCTTGAATCGAGAATGAGAATCGTTATCATGTAACCATGACCCTCGACCACCTTGCTCCGGGGAACGAGGCTCGCGTCCTCGACATCCGCGCCGGGCTCGGGCTGCGGCGCAGACTGAACCATCTCGGTATTCATGTCGGCGACGTCATCCTCCTGGTCGGCTACGGGGCGTTTCGCGGCCCACTCCTGGTCCAAGTCCATGGAATGCAGGTCGCGCTCGGCCGCGGCGTCGCACGTCACGTGCTCGTCGAGCCGTTGGCCCGCTCGACCGCGGCTTCGCCCTCTCCGCCTCGCCTCGGTCGCCGAAACCGCCGCCGTCGGAGGCCGCTCCGATGAGCATGAGCGCCTCCGCGATCGACAAGCTTCGAGCCGCGGGAAGGCGGATCACGCCGGAGCGCGAGCTCCTCGTTCGGATCATCGACCGGAACCCCCACCTCGATGCGACGGAGATCTATCGGATCGCGAGAAACGACCAGCCGCGCATCGGATTGGCGACGGTCTACCGCACGCTCAACCTCCTCAAGGATCTCGGCGTCGTTCGCGCGAGCGAACTCGGTGAGACCCACTGTCACTACGAGGTCCGGCGTGACGAGCACCTTCATCTCGTCTGCTCCGAGTGCGGCCGGGTCATCGACATCCCTCCGTCCGAGCCTCTGCGCGCGCTCGCCGAATCCCGAGGGTTCCACGTCGAGCGGTTCCGCCTCGAGCTGATCGGTACGTGCGCGGCCTGCGCGAAGAGGCACGCCGCGACGGCGGACGAGGGCGCGTAGCCGTGTCCGCTTCCGACTCCGGAGTCCTCCGCATCGCCCTCATCGGGCAACCGAACTGCGGCAAGAGCACGATCTTCAACCACCTCGTCGGCTACAAGGCGAACACCTCGAACCTACCCGGGACGACGGTCGAGTACCTGAAGAGCGAAGCGCTGGTCGGCGGCCGACGCGCCGAGGTGATCGACCTTCCCGGGACCTACTCGCTGACGTCGCTCGACGAGGCGGAAGCGCAGACCCGCAACTTCCTGATCAATGAGTCGATCGACGCGGTCCTCAACGTCGCCGACGCGTCGCTGCTTTCCCGCAGCCTCGAATTGACGCTGCAGCTGCTCGAGCTCGGGATCCCGATGGTCCTGTGCCTGAACATGGTCGACGAAGCCCGGCGGAAGGGGATCTCCATCGATGCGGAGGCGCTCGGCCGGCGGCTCGGCGTCCCAACGGTCCCGACCGTCGCCGTACGCGGGACCGGGGTGATGGAGGCGGCCGTCGCTACGGCCCGCGTTGCCCGTAACGGCATCGTCGCGCCGCCGCTTCGCTACAGCCAGGACGTCGAGCGCGCGATCGGCACGCTCGAGCGGGCGGTGCGCGACACGGGCTGCGTACGGCCTCTGTCGAACGCGCGGCTCACCGCGATCAAGCTCCTCGAGGAGGATCCGTTCTTCGTTGAGACTGCAGCGACCCAGGCTCCCGGGCTACTCGAGATCGCGACGTCGCTGCGGGATGAGATCTCCGCTCAACGCGGGCGCAGCGGAGAGAGCGCCCTGTCCGCCGAACGCCACAGCGCAGGGATGGAACTGTTCGAGCAGGTAGCGAACGTCGGCACCCCCGTGACGAGTCTGCGGGATCAAGTCGATCGAATCCTGATGCATCCGCTTCTCGGCGTAATCGCCCTCGCTGCGATCCTCTATGCCCTCTTCTTCGTGGTCTTCACCGTCGGGACGTGGGTCGAGGCGCCGCTGATCGGATGGTTCGATCGAGCCATCGAACTCATCGCGTCCGCGATCCCCGAGCAGAGTCTCGGCTTCTTCGCGGTTCGAGGCATCCTCCAAGGGATCGCGGGGGCGCTGGGCATCGTCCTACCGTACCTCGTGCCGTTTCTGATCGGCCTCGCGGTCCTCGAGGACATCGGCTATCTACCCCGCGCCGGATACCTGATCGACGGGCTGATGCACCGGATCGGACTGCACGGCAAGTCCGTGATCCCGTTCATCCTCGGCTACGGGTGTTCCGTGCCGGCGGTGATGGCGACCCGCATTCTCGATTCGAAGCGCGACCGATTCGTCACCGCGATGCTTTCCGTGATGGTCCCGTGCGTCGCCCGCACGACGATCATCTTCGGCCTCGTCGGCTACTTCCTCGGGCCGCACCTTGCGTTCCTGCTGTACATCATCAACATCGTCGTCATCGCCGCGGTGGGCAAGCTCCTGACGGTGCTCCTGCCGCGTGTCACCCCCGGACTGATCCTCGAGATCCCCTCCTACAAGGTCCCCTCCGCACACGTCATCGGGGCGAAGGTCTGGCTGCGGGTGCACGAGTTCCTTCGCTACGCGCTGCCGGTTCTCGTTATCGGAAGCTTGGCCATGAGCCTGCTCGAGTACGTTTCGTGGGACGACGCGCTCAACTTGATCGCCCGGCCGGTCACGTGGAGCTTGGGACTGCCCCTGGCGCTTGGCGTTCCGCTGATCTTCGGTGTCTTCCGCAAGGAGCTGTCGCTCGTCATGCTGATGCAGGCGCTGGGAACGACGCAACTCGCACTCGTTCTGACGGCAGGCCAGATGCTGACGTATACGTTGTTCGTCCTGTTCTACGTCCCGTGTGTCGCGACGATCGCCGTGCTCCGGCGCGAGATCGGAAACACCCAGACCGGGCTGGTCGTCGTGGCGACGACCGCGATCGCCCTCGTCGTCGCCCTCCTCGGCCGTGGCGGCTTCGCGCTGTTCGGCTGAACCGCCGCAAGAGCGTGCCGCGGACATCGGATTGCCTTCGGCGGAGCCGCTCGAGGAGACGGCGAGATCCGATTCGCCTTATCGCAACGATCCTCGGAGGCTCGATCGAGCCAGCCCCGACGCCGAGATGGCGAGGACCAGGATCGCACCCTGGATGACGTACTGTAGGTAGAACGGAACGCCGAGAATCACCAACCCGTTGTTCAGCGTCCCGATGAACAGGACGCCAACGAGCGTCCCGAGGATGTTGAACCGCCCGACGCGGAAGGTGGTCGCCCCGAGGAAGCAGGCCGCGAACGCACTGAGGAGAAGCCCTTCCCCCGCCCTTGGCTGTCCCGAGGAGAGCCGCGCGGCCAGAAGCACGCCCGTAAGAGAGGCCAGCACGCCGGAGATCATGAATCCGAGCAGGTGGACGCGGATCACACGGATTCCGGAGTACTTCGCGGCCGTGGGGTTGCCCCCGACCGCGTACAGCTTCTTGCCGAACGCGGTGTGGTTCGCCGCGACGTAGACGACGATGTACACGAGGAGCATGACATACACGAGGTACGGAATCCCGAGGAACGTGCCGCGCCCGATCCGGACGAACGCCCGCGGGATCCCCGAATAGAGCGAGTACCCACCCGTGTACCACAGCGTCAGACCGCGCAGCATCGTTTGGGTCGCCAACGTCACGATGAACGGCGAGATACCGATAACCGCGGAGAAAAACCCGTTGACCCATCCGATCCCGATCCCCATCGAGACGACGAGCGGGATCGCCAGCCACATGTTCATCTGCGGGAGCAGCGCCGCGACCATGACCCCGCTCCACGTCGCCACGGCCGCGACCGAGAGATCGAAGTCCCCGAGCACGAGGCAGATGGTGAGTCCCGCCGAGAGGATCCCGAGAAGTGAGATCTGTTTGAGGATGGAGACCAGGTTTCCCAGAGTGGGGAAGATCCCCGGACGAAGCGCCGAGAAGCAAGCGAACAGCAGTAGGAGCGAGACGATGATCCCGTACCGGCGGATGCTCGAGAGCATCGCGACGGCCGAGGCCCAGCGTCCGGTCGACGTCCTACTCGGCATCGGTCTCCTCCTCCTCGTCCTCCGGTCCCTCCCGCGCGGCACGCAGCCTGGCCGAGTAGAGAAGCCCCTGCCAAAGCCCTGCCGACGTCACCGCGGTGATGAGAATCGCCCCCTGAACGACCAACTGGAGGTGGTACGGGACGTCAAGCAGGGTGAATCCGTTGAAGATCGTCCCCATGATCAGCGCTCCGATCAGCGTCCCAAGAATGTGGAACTTCCCGACTCGGATTGACGCCGCTCCGAGGAAGACCACCGTGAACGCGTCGAATAGGAACCGATCGCCGATCGTCGGCTCCGCGAGGCCCAGCCGCGCGACCAGCAGAATCCCGGTCAGACCGGCCAACGCTCCCGACGTGACGAAGCCGACGATCTTCAATCGTGCGATCGAGATGCCGGCGAACCGCGCCGCGATCGGATCCCCTCCCACCGCATACATCCGTCGGCCGGGTGCCGTGTGGTTCAGCAACAGGTGGAGGAGGAGCATCACGGCGGCCGTGAAGAAGACGAGATACGGCACGTGAAGGAACGTCCCCTTGCCGACCCGCAGGAACGCCGCCGGAATGCCGCTGTAGAGGATCGCTCCGCTCCCGCTGGTGTACCAGTAGCTAAATCCCGTCAGCACCGTCATCGTTCCAAGCGTCGTCATGAACGAGGAGACCTTCATGCCGGTGACGATCAGGCCGTTTAGAAGGCCGATCCCGGCGCAGACACCCAGCACGGCAGCGATCGCCAGGGCGGGATGCAGGTTGGGAAGCCATCCCGCCGCGAGGACGGCCCCGAGCGTCGCCACAGCCCCGATCGAGAGATCGAACTCGCTCATCACCAGGCAGACAGTGAGTCCGGCGGCGCAGATGCCGAGCAGAGAGATCTGATTGAGGATATTGAGCAGGTTCCGCGCTGTCGGGAAGACGCTCGGCTTCAGCGTCGCGAAGACCGCGACCAAGACGAGCAGCCCCAACACGGTACCGTATCGACCGACCCTCAGGGCGACCCGTCGCGACAGCTCTCTCCCCGCACCGCCGAGGGCTCGCATGCGCGTCATCCGTTCATCCTCCGTAGCACGCTTCCATGATCCGCTGCGCGGACAGTTCCTCCCGAGAGAGCTCGGTGGCGGGGCGCCCTCGACGAAGCACGATCACGCGATCGCAGACGCCGGCCAGCTCCTCGACCTCGGTCGAGACGAACAGGATCGCGCTTCCGCCGTCGGCAAGCCGTCGGACCAGCCCGTAAACCTCCGCCTTCGCCGAGACGTCAATCCCTCTCGTCGGCTCGCTGAGAATCAGGAGCCGCGGCTCGCGGAGCAGCCACTTCGCCAGGACGACCTTCTGCTGGTTCCCGCCGCTCAAGTACTGCACCTCTTGGTCCGTGCCCGTCGCGACGATCTGGAGCGCCTCCATCTGCTCTTGCGCCGCGCGTTCAGCTCGCCCGCGCCGAACGATCCGCGTGATCGGATCGAGGATGAACTGCCGCAAGTGGGCAAGGATCACGTTCTCCCAGAGGCGCATCTCCCCGACCACCCCCTGGGTGCGGCGTTCCGCGGGAACCAACCCCAAACCGCGAGCGATCGCCGACCGCGCGGCCCTCGGGCGATACCGGTGGCCGTCGATGCGGATCTCGCCACCGACCGCTCTCGCCCCGACGCCAAACAGCAAATCCGCCATCTCGTTGTGTCCGGCACCGAGGAGGCCGGTGACGCCGAGCACCTCCCGCTCTCGGACCTCGAGGCTGACGTTCGATAGCCGCCCATCGGAACTCGTCAACCGCTCCACGCTCAGGACGCGGTTCCCCAGCTCTCGATCGCCGTCGATCTCCGGATACAGCTCCTGGGGACGTCCCCCGACCATCAACCGAACCAGCTCGCTCAGATTCAGGTCGTCAACGTCGGCCGTCGCCACCTTGCGTCCGTCCTTGACGACGGTCACGCGCTCGGCGAGCTCGAAGATCTCCTCCAGCCGATGCGAGATGTAGATCACGGAGGTCCCCCTGGCAGCGAGCGCCCGCACGAGGTCGAACAAGTCGCGGACGTCCTCGCGCGCCAACGACGATGTCGGCTCGTCCATCACCAGAATCCGCCCCCGAGAGTAGAGCGCCCTCGCGATCGCGACCATCCACTGCTCCGCGATGCTCAGCGACTGCACCGATCTGCGCGGGTCGATCGAGATCCCGAGGCCCTCGAGGATCTCCCGGGCGTGCCGGTTCAGCCGCCGCCAGGCGATCAACGGCGTCGCCCGACGCAGCGGGTACGGATCGCCGAGCACGATGTTCTCCGCGACGTTGAACTGGGGGACGAGATTGAGCTCCTGGTGGATGAACCGCATCCCCAGGTCGTGCGCGATCCGCGGCGTCAGATGATCGACGGGAGTTCCCTCGACGCGGATCTCCCCCGCGTCGCGCGCGTGAATGCCGGCAAGAACCTTGATCAGCGTCGACTTCCCGGCGCCGTTCTGACCGACCAGCGCGTGGATCTCGCCCTCCCGCAGATCGAAGTCGATCTCGCGACAGGCCACCGTCCCGGGGAACGTCTTCGTGATCCCTCGCATCTCGAGACGAAGGCCTTCGGGGACGTGCGCATCCATGGGGAGACTATACCTTCCTTCGGAAGCCCAAACCGAGGCGGAGGCTCACGGTGCTCTTCGCCGGAGCCTCCGCCGCCTATTCCGCTCTACTTGGGTGTGCCCGGCATGCCGGCTGCAACCCACTCGCTGTAGTACCAGCCCTCCGGTGGGCAGTTCGCCGCAGTCACAATCGGAATCTCGATGTAGAACTGCTGTTGGAGGGACGGCTGTCCCTGCCACAGCCTCGCTTCCAGCTCCGCAAGGGCAATGGTGACGCCGCCCTCCCAATCCGGGGCGATCGTCATCTTGAACGGCCCGCCGCTCCGGATGGCATCGAAGGTCGACAGGTTGCCGTCGATCCCGACGCAAATGAGGTCGAGCCCGGCAGCATCGATCGCTTGGACCGCGCCCATCGTCAGCTCATCCCATGCGCCCCAGACGCCGTCGATCTCGGGGTGCGCCAGCAAGATGTTCTCCATCGCGGCACGGCAGCTCTCCCCTGCGCCGGGGAACTGCGCCACGTGGCTCGCGGCCACGGTGATCTCCGGGAACTCCGGCAGCATTGCTTCGAGCATTCCGTAACGCTGCCTCGGACAGGGAACCTGATCCCAATGAAGCACTGCAATCTCCCCGGCTCGTCCAAGGGCGTCAAACAGCCACTGCGTCATCTTGACGCCGCCCTCGAAGTCGCTCATCCCGACATCGAACGTCTGGCCTTGGCCGCAACCGTACCCCGTCGTGATCAACGGAATCCCCGCCGCGGCGCACGCCTCGGCGAGCTCGCCCATCGATCCCGCCGGCGGGAAGAAGATGTGAATCGCGTCGACGCCCATCTGCACCCACGTCAACGCAGCATCGATCACCTTCTGCATGTCCCCACCGCCGTCGACGGTGAGGATCTCCCATCCTCTCTCCTCGCAGACAGTGTTCCACTGGTTCGCCATTCGGGTCGGGCACGGGCTCGAAAGCCCCTGTGCGCCAACACCGATCGTGCGCTCGGCCGCCCACGCGGCCAGCGACAAGAGGATCACCAGCCCGATGGCAAGAATGACCGTGTACCTTTTCCAACCCATTACCGCACCTCCTTGGTTCAAACTCGCTCTCGCTACACAGCGGTTCGCCGCTTCACTCGGTCGGTTCTCTCGGGCTGATCACCTCCCTGCTCGCGCGGGTTGTACGATAAGACCGTTTCGCTGTTATGGCAGCGACTATCCCCTTTGACGTGCCAGCGCCGTGTGGACCGGCGCGACCTGCTCGTACGCCGTCCGGAAGAGTTCGGACCGCTCGCGATAGACCGGGACGGCCGACGGATCCGGCTCGACCCGGTCGGCCGTCTCGATCATCGACTCCGCCGCGTCAACGAACCCCGGGAAGCGACCGAGCGCGACGTAGGCCGTCATCGCGGCACCGAGGCAGTTCGCCTCCTGGGAGGCGACCAGGGTGACGACCGGCTTCGCGACGGCGCTGGCCAGGATCTCCAGCCAAACCCGGCTCTTCGCTCCGCCGCCGATGACTCGCAGTTCGTCAAACGGCCTACGCGTTCCTTTTTCCAGCGCGTCGCATAACAGGCCGATGTTGAGGCTGATCCCCTCGATCACCGCCCGCAGAACGTCGGCCCGCGTGTGGCCAAGCTCGAGTCCAAGCAGCGCACCTCGGGCGTCCAGGTCGTGAAACGGCGCCCCCCCCGCCCGCATGTGCGGGAGGAAGAGCAGCCCGTTCGCCCCGGCCGGCGCCTCGCCGATCTCCCGGTCCATCAGGACGAACGGGCTGACGCCCTCTCTGTCCCCGTCTCGCCGCTCGGAGACGCAGATACAGTCCTTGAACCACGCGTGGACCACGCCGGCCGAGTACGTGGCCAGCTGGCTCACGTACATGTCGGGGACAAGATGACAGAGGTTGAACGGACGCATCGCCTTATCGATCACGCCGGCGCGCCCGGCGACGGCAACCCACGAGGCCGATCCGATGTAATTGTACGCCGTTCCCTCCTGCACGACGCCAGCGCCGACCGCGGCGCACGGGACGTCCCCGCCGCCCAGCACCACCGGCGTGCCCGCCGCCAATCCGGTTTCGTGAGCTGCCTGGCGCGTCACCCGCCCGACAATCTCGATGCTCGGCAGGATCTCGGCCGGAAGCTTGTTCGGATCCAAGCCGAGCGTTTCCATGTAGTCCGTCGTCCAACGTCGCTCTGTCAAGTCCAAGAGACCCGTGTTCGACGCGTCCGAGTAGTCGGTGACGAAACGCCCGGTGAGCCAGTGGACCAGCAGGTCCTTCGTGCCTAGGAAGAGATGGGTCCTCTTGTATAGATCAGGCTCGTTCTCCTTCAGCCACAGCTGCTTGGCCGCCGGGTAGAGCGCCAGCTCCAGGCCGCCGCCGGTCCGCCGATAGAACGCCTCCCAGCCAATGCGGTCGACGATCGCCTCGGCCTGCTTCTGGCTTCGGTGGTCGGCCCAAAGGAAGACCCGATCCCTCAGAATACGCCCGTCCGTCGCCACCGGGATGCAGCCGAGCATGTGCCCGCTGAACGTGACCGCCGCGACGTCCTCCTTCCGGACGCCGGCCCGCGAGAGCACCGCGGCGCTCGACGCGACGAAGGCGCGCTTCCAGTCGTCCGGGTTCTGCTCCGCCCAGCCGCTCTTTGGGTACTCCGTGGAGTACGGGAGGTAGTGGCTCGCAAGCAACTTCCCCTCGGGCGTGAACAGCGTCGCCTTGTTGCCCGTCGTGCCGAAGTCGTGGGCTAGCACAGCCATTTCGCTCAGTTCGACCGTCCTTCGTCCTGTTCGACCGTCTGAATGAAGGTTCGTGCTGTCCGAACGGCCTTCTCCGCGTGCGAGCGGGCTCTCGCCTGGAACGAGATGCCCTCCCGAACGAAAGCCGTGATGCAAGCGACGGCCTCGTCGTTTGCCGCATAGGCCAATCCTCGCACGAGAAGGATCGGCGCCAGAAGCGGGACCTGAAGTAGATCCGCGACGTCCTGGGACAAAACCTCGAACGCCTGTAACCATCGGTCGCAATGTGAGACGGAGACGGAGTACCTCGTCCACAGCGTCTCGAAGAGCGACCCGTTGACGAAATCCTCCGGCTCGAAATCGCTGAACCGCTCCTCCGAGAGATACGTATCGCTCACCAGAATCGGCCGTTCATCGATGGATCGCAGCCTTCGGAGTTCGACCACGGGCCCACTGCTCGAGATCCCGAGTGCGTCCGCCACGTCCTCGGACGCGCTTCGCTTGCGGCAGTACACCGTGCGGCTCGTCAGCCGCATCCCATCCTGGAACTGACTCGACAGACTGAGCTCGTCACTGAAAAGGGCAAGCTCGACGTAGGAGCCTTGTGCGACGAACGTTCCGCGGCCGCGTTCACGGCGAAGCCATCCCCGCTCAAGCAGCTCCCGCGTTGCTCGATTTGCGGTCGGGCGCGATACATGAAACGCACCCGCAATCGCCTCTTCCGACGGGAACCGGTCCCCCGGATGCAGATGACGCTCCGACGTGAAACGCTCCAAAAGCCGGAAGAGCTGGTAGTACAGCGGAATCGACGCCGCGTCGGAGAGCGCGTAGCGATTCCGCTCTGCGTAGTCTTCGAGAGTCCTTTGGTTCTGGATCATGCCTGTCCCGATCATAGGCGTGTCATATTGGACTGTCAAGCTATTGATATGTTGTAATATCGATGTGATTTGCGAGGCTTGTTGACACGCAGGTGACCTCGTCACGTGATGCTAGCATTTCAAGTGAATGACTTGACGCGGATACCTGGCCGCGGCACACTCTTCTTTCTGTCAAGGAGGGGTACATGCAGGAGCAATCCCACCGGGAGCTCAGCTTCCTGGAGCAGTATGCGCTTCAAACGCGAGTCGAGCTGGTCAACGATTCCCAGATCCCCTTGTACTACCAACTCGCTAGAATCCTCCAGCGGTTCATCCAAGAGACGGACATCGGGGCGGGGAACCAGTTTCCTTCCGAAGAAGCAGTCGGGACTTGCTTCGGAGTCAGTCGACCGACGGTCAACAAGGCGATCCAGGAGCTGATTACCCAGGGGTGGCTAAAGCGAATCCGCGGCAAGGGCACGTTCGTCGAGGAGGACCCAAGAGTCCAACTCGCGCTTCTGCACGAGACCATGAGCCCCGTCGAGCAGTTCCCTCCCGGCGCGGTCTCCTACAGGATCATCGATCGACAGGTCAGGCCGGCCGGTCGCGATATCGCCGAGGGATTGCAGCTGGAAACGGGAACGGCGATCTTGTTCATCCGGCGCCTCCGCTCCCTTCACGAGCACCCCCTGTGCGTCTGCGACTCTTACCTTCCAGCGGACCGATTCCCCGGGCTCGGCGAGAGGCCGTTCGTACGAGGGAGCTTGTACGCCACCCTGCAAGAAGTCTACCACTGCACGCCACGTCGCTCGAGGCGCGCGGTCGAAGCGACGGAGGTCGTCGAGCGCGAGGTCGCCGATCTGCTTGAGGTACCGCTCCTCAGTCCCGTCTTGTTCCTCTCGGGCGTCACCTACTCTCTGGAGGACGAACGGCCTGTCGAGGTGATTCGATCGCAGTTCCGCGAAGGCATGAGCTTGGTAAGCACCGTCGCACGCGAGTCCCTCCAGCGGATCCCGCCCGCTGCCGGCTCTGGCGAGACCGCTCGCGTGGACGATGCCTGCTGATGAGGCCATCTCCCGTGCGCTCCTCCGCCGAGTGCTGTTCGACCGGAGTCGCTGTGCGTTGAACTTGTTACCGATCGTCCTTGTCCAAAGGAGGGACCAATGGCGAAGAAGTACATCGTGGCCCATGACATGGGCACTGGTGGAAACAAGGTCGTGCTCTACGACGCAGACGGAACCCTGATCGCTAAGGCGTTTCAGGGCTACGAAACACTCTACCCACAGCCGCGCTGGGCCGAGCAGCGTCCAGAGGACTGGTGGGGGGCCATCGTCGCGGGCACTCGAGCCGTTCTATCGGACAGCGGAATCGAACCGGCTGAGATTGCCGTCATCTCTCTCGACGGCCACGGCATGGGGAACGTTCCGGTCGATGCCGACGGGAAGCTGCTGAGAGAGAGCACCATGGTCTGGTTTGATTCACGAAGCTCGGAACAGGCGTCTCGCGTTCTGGACAAGATCGGCCTGGATGCGTGGTATCGCAAGACAGGTTGTGCGTTTGAGCCCGCCTTCTATACGGGATTCAAGCTCATGTGGTACCGTGATCACGAGCCGGAGCTGTTCGAAAAGACCCACGCGTTCCTCGGGACGAAGGACTATGTCGTCCTGAAGATGACGGGGACTCAGCAGACCGATCCATCCGACGCCGGCCTGTCCGGCTTCTACGACATCCACGCATGGGACTACTCCGCCGAGCTTCTCAAGGCGGCAGACTTCCCGAGAGAGAAGCTTCCCGACGTCTCACCCTCGACACACGTCGCCGGCGAGCTCCTGCCGGCTCCTGCCAAGGAGCTCGGGCTTCCGGCTGGGATTCCCGTGGTGGTCGGCGGGGAAGACGTCCCCTGTACTGCTGCCGGAGCGGGGGTCGTTACGGGGGGGCGCGTGTATACCTACATCGGCACCTCTGGGTGGATGTCGGTGGCAAGCGACACGCCCCTCACGGAAGGGAGTGTCCGAGTGGCCAACTTCTGCCACATCATTCCCGGGATGTACACCCCGCAGATGGGGGTGTATTCGGCGGGCAGCACGTACCAATGGGTACAGGACAACATCTGCCGCCAGGAGACCCTCGAGGCTCGCACAGCGAACGAGGATCCGTTTGTCGCGATGGAACGCGTTGCGGCGGAATCGCCCGTCGGCTCGAACGGATTGCTCTTCCTCAACACATTCGCCGGGGGCGGGAACGTCCATGAGGACAACCCGGACTTGAAGGGCGCCTACATCGGAATCGGCCCGTCCAACACGAGGGCGAATCTCGTTCGAGCGGCGATGGAAGGGGTGAGTCTTGACCTTGGGCTCATCCTGTACCACTTCCGCTCCCTCGGTGTCGAGGCACCTCGCGTGCGGCTGGTGGGCGGCGGATGGAAGAGCCCGATCT
>Ga0272443_10004999_pt1 | contig 13981 bp, 4 predicted proteins | sample SSMAcet12_FD_193581 | JGI IMG/M metagenome (GOLD analysis project Ga0272443, IMG submission 193581) | Marine sediment archaeal communities from Little Sippewissett salt marsh, Falmouth, MA, United States - SSM-Acet-12 | ecosystem: Environmental > Aquatic > Marine > Wetlands > Sediment ...
ATCAAAACTCCTCAAAGCCACGATAATCCTGACCGCACTTCTCATGATCCCTATTCTGCCCACGGGTGCAGATATCGGAAATGCCGAGCGTGTTAAGTTCGGTCGATATCCTTCTCCATCTCCCGACGGGACAATGCTCGCGTTTTCATGGAACGGGGACCTCTGGAAAGTCCCGATAGATGGCGGTCGCGCCACAAGGCTCACATCGTCTGATGGTTACGACTGGAATCCGATATGGAGTCCCGACGGATCGAAAATCGCATTCAACAGCGACAGATACGGCTCGGAAGACCTGTTCGTGATCGATGCTGACGGGGGTACACCGTTCCAGGTTACATTTTCATCTAATGGCGACATTCTCTCGGGATGGCTTCCCGATATGTCCGGACTTGCTTTCTCAACACGTCGCGGCGGAACGTGGCCGAACTACCGCCAGCCTTCGGTGGTTTACTTCGAAGACTTGCGGGGATACGGCCCATCGGCACCTAAGAGTATTGTCGAATGCCAGGGTTACCAGGCTGTGTTTCATCCAGATGGCGACCTGATCGCCTTCCATTCGGGACCGGGTAACGGTTACCGCCAGGGCTACAGGGGTACCCACAAGGAGGACATCTGGCTTTACAGGATTTCCACCGGAGAGTTTACGCGAATCACGAACAACGACACTGATAACACTGATCCCCAGTGGTCCGCCGATGGCACCTCCCTTTACTACCGATCCGAGGAGGGAAGTGTCGGCAACCTGTGGGTGTACGATCTCGATACCGGAAGCAGGTGGAACTCGACACTTCTTGACACGGTTTCTCTCTGGAATCCGAAGGTCGGAGGCCCGGCGGGAAATGAAATTGTTGCCTATGAGTGGCTGGGAGAAATCTGGGTACAGAACATTGCCGAGGGAAATCCGCACAGGATTGATATCTACGCATGGCTCGATGAAGATCCCGACACACCATCTACCATTAACATGACAGCCGGCGCAACCGAATTCGCGATAAGTCCGGATGGCAACGAGATGGCGGTCGTGGTCCGTGGTGAAATATTCTGCGTGCGAACAGATGGCATAGGCGGAACAACCGCAAAGCGGCTTACAAATCATCCGGCCCGTGACTGGGAAATCTCATGGTATCCGAGGGGAGATTCTCTACTGTTCACATCCGATCGTGACGGCATAGAGCAACTATACAGGGTGGTTTCAGACGATCCGGATAACGAGCGCCTGAGTGAAAGTCGAAGGTTCAGGATCGAGAGGCTTTTAAGATCGGACATGCCGTGTTCGAATGCTGTCATTGCACCGGTTAACCCCGATTTCGAGGGGCTGCCTTCATATGAAGAGTTAACAGTCGCGTACGTGCGCGGCAACAGTGACCTGTGGCTTATGGCCGGTAACGGCGACGGAAACCGTATGCTCTACTCCCACTGGGGAACGCTCGACTACGCATTCTCGCCCGACGGTCGCTGGATTGCATACTCAAGGCAGGACAACGACTACAACGTGGATATTTTCATAGCTGCGACCGATCCGGACGATCCGGACCTTCCCGCGTGCCCATCTGATGGCTGGCAGCCATTTCCGGGTAACGACAGGCCACGCGGAATTGTCCCTTCATGGCATGATGGCGAGGTAAACATCACGCGTCATCCCGATGATGATTACTCGCCGGTGTGGTCGCCGGACGGTTCAAAGATTGGGTTCACGTCTGTAAGAAACATGGACAACGTGGATGTCTATTTCCTTTTCCTGAAACAGGAGGACGAGGAACGATCATTGATGGAATGGGAAGTTGACGCAAATCCCCTTCCCGACCTTCCCGTCAATGAAACAGATGAAACCGAAGAAGAACCCCAGGATGAGGAAATAGAGGAGGAATGTGAAGAAGCCTCCGAAACTGAGGAAGAAACCGATTTCCTCGTTGATATAGATTTTGAGGACATTCAGTACCGCAGCCACAGGCTGACATCGGATATAGCCAATGAATTTCTTCATGCGATATCCCCTGACGGTGAGGATTTTATCTACACGAGCGATTCGCCGGGAAACATGGGTATCTGGCAGACCAGATGGAGCGGTGAGAATAATCGCTCCATCGTCGGTAATGTTTACCCGTCATTAATCGAATGGGTAGCGTCGTCGGACAGAATCTACTACCAGGCGGGAAGCCGGATCAGTTCTGTCAGACCGGGTGGAGGAAACGGCGAGACTCATAACTACAGCGGTTCGATTGAACATGATCCACTTGCCGCGCGCATGTACAAGTTCGATGAGGTCTGGCGTATCGAGGACAATTGGTTCTACGATTAGGAATTCCACGGAGCGGACTGGGATGCGATCGGGGAAGAATACAGGCCGATAGTGGAAGCGTCGAGGCATTATCGTGACCTTAACGACGCGATGAACATGATGCTCGGACGTCTGAACGCGAGTCACCTGTCATATCGTGATTCGGAACGAGGACCATCCGGTCCGGACACAGGGTACCTGGGCTGTGGATTCATCGAGGACGATCAACCGGGACTGGTTATCGACTGGATCACGCCGGGAAGCCCGTTCGACCGCGTTGAATTTGAACTTAATACCGGTGATCGGATTGTCAGCATCAACGGAATGGATGTCGGTGGTTACGGCGAAAATCCTGTCGGTAACTGGTGGCGTGCAATGGAAGGCACCACGGGAGTCGAGATCGAGATAGGTGTTATCGATTCCGAATCGGAGACCACAGATGTCAGGTGGCTGCGCGTAACTCCTGTTTCATACTCGGAATGGTGGGGATACGCCTACGAGGAATTCCTTGCGGAAAACCGAAGACGTGTCGAGGAACTCTCCGGTGGACGTCTCGGCTACATGCATATCCGTCGCATGTACGAGGAGCAGGTCGAAAGATTTGAGCAGGACCTCTACACGGTCGGGCACGGGAAAGACGGGATTATTATCGATGTCAGGTGGAATTCGGGTGGATGGACAACCGACTACCTTCTGACCATCCTGAACACACAGCGTCATGCACTTACCGAACCCCGCGACGGTGGTCTTGGATATCCCGAGGACAGAACTCTCATATATACGACAGATATACCTCTCGTGGTTCTATGCAATGAGTATTCTTACTCGAACGCGGAGATATTCTCGCACGCAATCCAGACACTCGGACGCGGCCTTCTTGTCGGATGGCCTACCGCTGGCGGTGTCATATCGATGGGCGGAACATCTCTCGCGGACGGAAGCTACATTAGCCTTCCACGACGCGGATGGTGGGTGATCGATCCTGTCACGCTGGAACCAATTTACAACATGGAGCATAACGGTGCGGTACCGGAAGTCATGGTCGAGTTAACCCCTCCTGAGATTGCACGAAACCGCGATCCCCAGATCGATGCAGCAGTCGAAACGCTTATGAAACAACTGGGCATACTTCCATAAGTGTTTTGATCGGGATATCAACTCGATTATAATTAGTCTTGACAGATTATTGCTGATGCGCTGGCTATCCATGGAGGTTGCGATGCGTTACTACAGAATCCCGCCGGTTGCGATAGTGGCTCTTTTATACCTGCTGATTACAGGATGCGGTGGTGGAACTCCTGTTACACCTGAAGGATCAATTCTTCCCGAAAATTTAACCAACTCGACTCAGGCGGAATTTACAGTATCCAACCCACACATGATATGGGACATGGGTTGGGTGATGATCGATCCGACCAACCATTCATGGGAAATAATCCCTGCACGCGGACTTTCAATTCACGTGAACGTCCGTAAGTTCCTTGAAGATGGCCCCTGCACGACCTGTTTCAAGATAACAAGTTTCGACCAAAATCCCGATGAAACTTACAGCGTGGGGATTAAAATCACACATCCATGGACCGGGCTCGACCAGTTCACCGGTTTCGACGTCCGCGCGATAGCGATGTGGAACGGCTCCGAAACGTGGGACGCATCGGGGCTTGTAACACAGGCACCCGACAGCACCGATGGCTACGTGTTAAATCCCGACGGATACACGACCATCTTCAACCCGATCGATTTCGCGCCCGGATCGTCAGCGCCGTTATTCGAGTATTCGAAGGGAAAGTTCGGCACCCCGGTTTATCCCTCGAGCACGCTTAACCCTTACATCGACTATTGGACGGATGAGGTCCGTCATTTCTTCAGGGCCGGACAGTACGTAACCCGCACATGGGAGATCGAAATGCCGGATACCGTTCCGCTAGTATTCGGTTACGCGATCGACGCATCATGGATGCAGCCGGATGGTGCTCCGCCATATGAAATCCCCGATGACTTCACACAGCATGCAAACAAACCCGAACCATGGCAACTGGAAATCGAACAGCCCGATCCGGTCGATGTCCTGCCCGGAGAAGAAGTTGACATTCTGGTAAACACATGGGACTGGCAGGAAAATCCCGCGATAGCATGGATTGAATGTCCGGACTTGTGGGAGGGGAAAAAATATTCGGACATTGTCGCGAACAATTTCACATATTTTATTTTTTACGTTCCGGTCTCAAACGAGCTTGAAGCCCCTCCGGGCACGTACAGGGCGCTTGTCGGTGTTGAGGATAACCAGTCATCTCCCCCTCCGTGGGATTACACTACATACACTTTCTTCGACATCGAGGTCGAAGCTGTGGTCAACCAGGCTCCCGTTGCCGCAGCGGAAGCGGATACCTACTCGGTCTACACGGGCGAAAACATCAACTTCACGTCACTTTCGACCGATCCAAACGGCCAGGATGACATAGAGCTGTACAGGTGGGACTTCGAGAATGATGGCACTTGGGATTCATCGGATGTTAACCCGCAGTGGTCATACGATGAGCCCGGAACGTACATGGTCGATCACTTCGTACGGGACTACGGCGGACTTGAAGACGATCTCGAACCGGACGACCTTCTGGAAATCGAAGTCATCGACAAATGCTGCGAAGCCTCGCCGGTCGCGGTTATTTCGGGTAATCAACCCATAATCACGGGTGAGATTCTGACACTCACTAGCGATTCGTATGACATCGGTGGCGAGGAATGTATCGCGGAGGAAGCATGGGACCTTGATAACGACGGTTTTTACGAGGAAATCGGCCCGGAGGTTTCAGTCGACTGGGACACGATCGGGGATTATCCGGTAAGCCTTAAGGTCACCGATGTCTGTGGTCTGTCGGATGAAACATCGGTTAACATCGACGTACATCTCGGAGTAACGCAGCCCGAGGATCAGACCTACAGGGAGATCGGCCTTAAGTACAGCTACGTCAGCGCGGACTATGAGCCGGACCATGCGGATTTCGCGGTCGATCTTGCCAACCCGGCAGGACCATGGGACTTCACACTACTGACCCTGTCAGATATTGGAAATTACCGTGCGATTCTCGATCCCGAGCATCCGGAGACCTCTACGTGGAACGATGAAATCGTCGGCGATTTCGATCATTTCTACAAAACCGAGGGGATTTATAATTTCGCCGAAGGGTCGGTTTATGTCGCAGAGGATTACTCGACAGACCCCGATACTCTCGACTGGATCGCCCTGCACGAGAACGAAAATATCGGCACGGTGAACCTTAGTCCGGTAATGACGCAGGACTACCCGTACTGGATATTCTCATCGGACAGCTATTACTACGGTTTCCCGCCGATTTTCGAGTTCGCATACCATCTGGAGGGTTTCGGCGAGGGAAACGTAAGTGTGCCCTGGAACAGTCTGACGAACGAGCCATGTGTCGTCGTTCATTACGTGGTTAATATTTCAAGCCCGTCGCTAAATGGCGGGGCATCGGTGTACGAGTGGATTCTCGATGACGGGACTGTCGTTGCTGTCGTCGCAGCGATCAATGAGGGGACGGATATCAATTACGATCCCGAGACAGGCGAGATTACCGGCATCGCGACTTTCAATGCTCTCAACAGTATCGGCCCGTATGATTAATGCTTTGAAGGCTCACAGACCTGCAGGATCAACCTTGAGGAAGGCATCCACCACATCCGGATCGAATTGCGATCCAGCGTTGTTCTGAATATCCCTTATGGCATCCTCGTGACTCATTTTTTCCCTGTACGGCTGATCGCTCGTCATTACATCGTATGCTTCCGCAACCGCGAGAATCCGTCCGGTGATGGGAATTTTCGAGCCTTCAAGCCCTCGAGGATAACCTTCTCCATCCCATCGCTCATGATGAGAAGCGACTCCCTCGATCACAAGCGGATGAAATCCGAGCGGTTTCAACAGGAATCTTCCCAGAACCGGATGTTTTTTTACTTCGCTGAATTCCTCCTCGGTAAGCTTGCCGGGTTTAACTAGGATATTTTCCTTGACACCTGATTTCCCGATGTCGTGAAGATAGCCTGATTCCCTAACCGCGTTGACGGTCTCCGGTTCAAGGTCGAGTTTTCCGGCGATTGCGACAGCTATGGAAGCAACCCGCTCGGCATGCGCACGGTAACCCGGGTCCGAGCCGCCCATCTCCTGTGTCATCTGATCGATCAGTCTCTGGTTCAGTCTGAACAGCTGCTCGGTAAGGTAGCTGTGCTCTAGAAGAGTCGAGATAATCCCGGCGGCAGCTTCGATCAGCATGACCGTTTTGGCATCATAGGCGTTCGATTCACCGTGTTCCAGGTTAAAAACGCCGTGAACAGACTTGTTGTATATAAGTGGAACTGACAGGATGGTTATCGCTCCCGGAGCCTGTGCCTGCACGCCCGAATCAGTCACGTCATCGACAACGATAGTGTGTCCCCCCGACAATGCCTTGACCGGAGCTGAATTCTTGGTGTCCGCGATATTGATACTGCCCATGCCCGGAATTCCTGACTCATTTTCAACTGTTTCCGAAAAGAACAGAATATTCATATCCGACTGGTAGATCAAAAGATCAGCGCGCAGGCTGTTGGTCTGATTACGAATATCGGTAAGTATGGTCCTGATCAGTTTCGGGGGATCAAATGGCTGTGCAAGCTGTCCTAGCGTCCAGCACATAAGTTCCTCAAGGGTTTCCATGTCATCATGTTCGTAACAGTCTGTACTCATTTTACCTGTCCTGTAATTCAAGGCTGTGTGTCATAATAGTATCCGCACAGCCGGTAATCTTAAGACATTTCCGGTCGCGGTATTAATTCAGTAAATAGTAGCATTTAATGCCATTACAGCGTATATTTTCAACCCTGGGATGGTGATCGACATGCGTACAAATGCTGTTGTAATACTAATTCTGGTTTTTTTAATAAATTTGTCATGTGCCGGAAACTCCGGCGAAAACGGTGGACAGCCGGCCGGTGAAGATAACGGAAATGTGTCCGACACAGGTGAATCGGGTGTCGGATCGGATCCCCCGGGTGAGACCGTTTCGATTGCCGATCTCAGCAGAGGGCTGCAGGTCTGGCAGGCAGAGACTACTCAGTGCAGGACATGTCACCGGATTGGTGATGATCCGGGTGGCAACTCGGGCCCGGCGCTGACCGGTATCGGTGACAGGTACACCAGGGATGAAATAAAAACCTGGATTCAGAACCCGCAGGAAATGAATCCCGACACGACGATGCCCCCACAGGAACTCTCGGACGAGGACCTTGAGTACCTTGCAAGGTACCTCAGCATGCTGTCGAGCGACACGGCAGAATAAATTTACAGGGATCACCCCATTTAATTCCCATGTGATCTTATATATTTGGTTAAAATGTCGTTCGATTTTTCCATTTCTTGACTGCTTTTTCTTTCAGTATCGGTTACTTTCATATCACCCTTTTTGGAAATTCCTTCCTTTTCTTTGTATAATTAATGTTCCAGGACTCCGTATCTAACCATACGAGAAGGTTTGTTAATTTCCTACCTCGCGCCCCGTTGAGGGCCAAACGTGTATAAGGAGCTTTTCATGTACCGAGTTTCATCCCTTTTTCTGACAGTTTTTCTGATCGGTTTGATCCTTGGATGTTCCGGAAGCGGAAATTCCCCCGTTTCACCGGATATCCAGGACAACCCACAGGGGGACATGACCATCACCGATCCCGGTATGGACACAACACCGGGTCTGACCGGCCAGAATGATATCGGTTTCGATCATTCCGGCCAGGCATCCCATATGATTTGGGGGCTCTACGAGTTCAGGCTTGATCCGGAGTTGAATACCCTGGAGATAGTTCCCCTGCGATCAGGCGACCTTCACCTGAACGCACTGAAGTTCCTCGAACCCGATGGAACTTACGGGCTGGTCCAGCTCGCAAGTGACCTTCAGTGGAATGCCGATAAGACGCAGCTTGATTTAGACCTCAGGCTTGTCCATCCATTCCCGAACCATCCACAGTTCACGGGCTTCGATGTAAAGGGAATCATCATCACAAAGGGAACCGTATCCGGATTCTCAGATCCTGACCTTGTCACCTCCGGCACTAGCCAGTTGTGGCTGATGAATCCCGACGGATACACACGATGGTGGAACCCGCGTGAATTCATCGGCGACAATATCTTCGCCTACAGGGACGGAGCACTCGGCGCGAAGGACACGGTATGGCAGTTCGAAGCTACCCTTAACGGCTATAAGACCTTCTGCGACACTCTCGACCCGAACGAACCGGTCGAGGACCTTGACCAGTCAGACCGTGCAGCATTCCGTAACGGCCAGAGCAATATCCGTCACTACACATTCGGCCTGACCACGGTAAGCGATCTCGTTTTCAACTACGCAATAGATGCAAGCTGGAATACTCCGCTCAACATCCCTCCTGATATTCCGGGCGACTTCCCTCCCGACGCAAACCAGCCTGAACCATGGGCCATTGTTGCATCAGAAACCAGCAACACGCTCTGGTACGAAGCCAGTACCGGAAACCAGGGTGGAGAATTAATCCTTCAGCTTGATGTCTACGACTGGCAGAATCCGCTTCTGGCACCTGATGGTTCTGTTGAGGAAATCACAGTTGAGTGGCCGGGATTATTCGCGCCGACGACAGCTTCGTTTATAACAGACGCAGGCGATCATGCGGTTTACGGCGTGACGCTTGTTCCCGAAGCAGGCGCGCTGACATCGGACAATCCTGTCCACTACATGATCTATGCTGAAAGTACTGATGGAACCGGGTACGGTGGAAAACTCCCCGGCGTACCACTCGTAGCGGCGGCACGCTTCATTTCGGAAGTATCGTCGGAAATACCGAACACACCACCAAGCATAACGGACGGCGTCAGCGGCAACGCGAGCCCCGGACTTGTTATCGAGCAGTACACGGTGACGGCAACGGACCCGGATGTCGGCGATGTTCTCACCTACATGTGGAGCGTAGAAGCTCTTGGCGATCCCTATAACTTCGATGATCCCGGCAACGGTGACGGCACCATAGATATAGACTGGTCAATCGAGGGTGCGGGTGAATATACCGTTCACTGCCAGGTAGATGACGGTGTAAATCCGCCGGTCGATGCAACTCCGCTGGATGTCAACGTCGGCAACACGCCTCCCGAAGTAAGTGAAATTACAGGCCCGACTGATGTCTCGGCTGCCGACATCGACGCCAATTACTCGGTTGTCGCAACTGATCCCGATACAGGCCAGACTCTTACATACATGTGGAGTTTTGTTCCAAACGGCGAGATCGAAGATTTCAGTATCCCTGGAGATGCCGGTGACGGCTCTCTCACGATCGATTATTCGACTGTCGATCCGGGTCTCTATGACATAAACGTCGAGGTCTCGGACGGTTTCGCCCAGGTTACAAGCACTCCAATAACAGTAACACATAACAACACCGCACCAGTTGTCGGCGAGGTTACCGGTAAGACGCCTGTAACATCGCTAGATACCGATGAACCATACAGCGCGGCACTTACGGATCCCGATACAACTCAGGTTCATACATGGCTCTGGAGTGTCGTTCCCGAAGGCGATCCCGAGGATTTCACACTCCCGTCCAATCCGGATGGCTCGATCAACCTGAACTGGGAGGACTATTCAGTCGGAAACTGGGATGTTAACGTTCTTGTAAACGATGGCATCGACCAGGCAACGGGTACTAAGCTCACAGTTACAAAGGAAAATACACCCCCGTCGGTCGGTGAAGTTGAAGGACCGAACCCGGTGTCTGTTACAACAACGGATGCGCAGTACAGCGCACCAGTGGCAGATCCTGATATCGACCAGGTACTCACATCGCTATGGAGCATCGTACCCGAAGGTCAGATTCCGTCATTCACCATCCCCGGCGAAGCCGACCTTTCGGTAATTGTCGACTGGTCGACGTACGGTGTCGGTGTTTACACGGTAAATATCCGCGTAAATGACGGATTCGTATCAGTCGACGGAACTCAGCTGACCGTGGAAGTATCCGAGGATCTTCTCGATCCCATAGCGATCGGTGCGGCCGATCCTACAACCCAGACAGTCTGCGAGGACATTCATTTCTACGATGACGGATCGTTTGACCCCGATGGTGGCTCGATCACACTCTACGAATGGGACTGGGAGAACGACGGCACATTCGATGAAACCGGCTCGGACGTCTATCACGCTTTCGACACTATCGGCACTCATTATGTACAGCTTCGAGTCACTGACGATGAGGGCGCGACGGACACGCTTGATGATCCAATCGAGATCACAATCGAAAATTCACTTCCGGTAGCCTCTGGAAATGCCAGTAAGAACGACGTTTACACGAACGAAATGCTGACTCTCGACGGATCAGCCTCCTATGACACCGACTGCGGTGGCGAGGCGATTGTCCTGTACGAGTGGGACATCGAGAACGACGGCACGTTCGATTTCACCGGCGCCATGGTTGATATCTCCTACGACACCGCAGGAACCTTCAATGTCCAGCTTCGTGTAACGGATGACGAGGGCGCGACGGATGTTCTCGACGAACTTATTGAAATCAACGTCACTGTTGAATATTTCGATCCACTGGCTTTTGCTGCCGCTGACCCCATCCCACAGACAGTGTGTGAGGACGTTCACTTCACGGATGACGGCTCATACGATCCGGATGGTGGGTCGATTACCCTTTATGAATGGGACTGGGAGAACGACGGTACGTACGACGAGTCGGGTATCGAGGCCTGGCATTCATGGGATGTTCCCGGCACTTACTACGTGAACTTCCGCGTAACGGATGACGAGGGCGCTACGGATACACTTGACACGCCACTCGAAATCACAATTGAGAACGCTCTCCCGACCGCATCGGCAAACGCAGACAAGACCGAAGTCAGCATTGACGAGGTTATTATCTTCGACGCTTCCGCATCGATCGATAACGACTGCGGCGGAAATTCGATAGTCCAGTACGACTGGGACTGGGAAAATGACGGGACTTTTGATGATTCAGGTGTTACGGCGACACATTCATACGGTTCCGATGGTGTCTACTTCGTCCAGCTGAGGGTCACAGACGATGAGGGCGGAATCGACATGCTCGATAACCCGATACAGATCAGTGTCGAGATAGAATTCACCGACCCCATTGCTATCGGTAACGCCGATCCGCTGGACGGGATCATCTGCGAGGACATTCACTTCTTCGATGATGGATCATACGATCCGGACGGCGGATCGATCACGCTCTACGAGTGGGATTTCGAGAACGATGGCACTTACGATACAACAGGACCTGATGTCTACCACTCTTACGATTCAACAGGTGTCTACCAGGTACAGCTCAGGGTCACGGACGATGAAGGCGCGACCGATACACTTGATGTTCCGATTGCCGTTGTTGTCGGTGAGTTACCGCCGGTAGCGGTCGCATCAGCTGACAACCTGAATCCGACTATCTGCGCACCGATTCAGCTTGATGGTTCGGATTCATACGACAGCGACTGCGGCGGAGATTCTATCGTTCTATTCGAGTGGGACCTCGATATGGACGGGACCTATGACGAAACCGGCGACATCATCAGCACCAGCTTCGACACGGTCGGACTTCAAGAGGTCCAGCTTCGCGTAACCGATAACGAAGGCTCCACCGACACACTGGATATACCCCTCCAGATTAACGCCCAGAATGCACTTCCAACAGCCGCGGCAACTGCCGACAAGTACGCTGCCTTTATCGACGAGGATATCAATTTCAATGGCTCCGATTCCCATGACAACGACTGTGGCGGCGAATCTATAGTACTGTGGGAATGGGACTGGGAAAATGACGGCACCTACGACGACACGGGTCAGTTCGAGACACATTCGTGGGCTGCTGAAGGAACCTACTACGTCCAGCTCCGCGTCACAGATAACGAGGGAACAACAGACACACTTAACGGACCGATCGAAATCCAGATCTCGACGGAATATTTCGATCCCATAGCCTTTGCCGGATTCGATCCGGACAACCAGACGGTCTGCGAGGACGTTCACTTCTTCGATGATGGTTCATACGACCCCGATGGTGGTTCAATCACGCTCTACGAGTGGGACTGGAACAACGACGGAACGTATGATGACACCGGCTCTGATGTTTATCACTCATTCGACACGATCGGAACGCACTACGTGCAGCTTCGTGTAACGGATGGCGAGGGTGCTACCGACACACTCGACACACCGCTCGAAGTTCACATTGTGAACGCACTCCCGACAGCGGTCGCATCAGCAGATGATTACGACGTCTACGAAGGTGACACGATCAACTTCGACGGATCGTCATCCTACGATAATGACTGCGGCGGCACATCGATCACCCTTTACGAGTGGGACTGGGAGAACGACGGGACGTATGATCAGACCGGTTCGACTCCTTCACATTCGTACGCAACTGCAGGAACGTACTACGTCCAGCTTCGCGTAACAGATGACGAGGGCGGTACGGACACGCTCAATACTCCGCTTGAGATAACTGTCTCGGTCGAATATTTCGACCCGATCGCGTTCGGTGACTTCGATCCCGACAACCAGACAGTCTGCGAGGACGTTCACTTCTTCGATGACGGTTCATACGACCCCGATGGTGGTTCAATCACGCTCTACGAGTGGGACTGGAACAACGACGGAACATACGATGACACCGGCTCGGATGTCTACCACTCATTTGACACAGTCGGAACGCACTACGTGCAGCTTCGTGTAACGGATGACGAGGGTGCTACCGACACACTCGACACACCGCTCGAAGTTCACATCGTGAACGCACTCCCGACAGCTGTCGCAAGTGCGGATGACTACGACGTCTACGAAGGTGACACGATCAACTTCGACGGCACAGGATCATATGACAATGACTGTGGCGGAACGTCCATAACACTTTACGAGTGGGACTGGGAGAATGACGGCACATACGACGACACCGGTTCGACCCCGTCGCATTCGTACGCATCAGCCGGAACATACTACGTACAGCTTCGAGTAACAGATGATGAGGGTGGTACAAACACTCTCAATACACCGCTTGAAATCACAGTCTCGGTCGAGTATCTCGACCCGATCGCGTTCGGAGATTTCGATCCGGACAACCAGACAGTCTGCGAGGACGTTCATTTCTTCGATGACGGCTCGTACGACCCGGATGGCGGCTCGATCACACTCTATGAGTGGGACTGGAACAACGACGGAACATACGACGACACCGGCTCGGATGTGTATCATTCGTTCGACACGGTCGGAACACACTACGTGCAGCTTCGTGTCACCGACGACGAGGGCGCTACGGACACTCTAGATTCTCCGCTCGAAGTCCACATCGTGAACGCTCTCCCGACAGCGGTCGCGAGTGCGGATGATTACGACGTCTACGAAGGTGACACGATCAACTTCGACGGCACCGGATCATATGACAATGACTGTGGCGGTACATCGATCACTCTTTACGAGTGGGATTGGGAGAATGACGGCACATACGACGACACCGGTTCGACCCCGTCGCATTCATACGCATCAGCCGGTACGTACTACGTACAGCTTCGTGTAACCGACGATGAGGGTGGTACAGACACACTCAACACACCGCTTGAGATAACCGTCTCGGTCGAGTATCTCGACCCGATCGCGTTCGGAGATTTCGATCCGGACAACC
>Ga0272443_10005000_pt1 | contig 13978 bp, 8 predicted proteins | sample SSMAcet12_FD_193581 | JGI IMG/M metagenome (GOLD analysis project Ga0272443, IMG submission 193581) | Marine sediment archaeal communities from Little Sippewissett salt marsh, Falmouth, MA, United States - SSM-Acet-12 | ecosystem: Environmental > Aquatic > Marine > Wetlands > Sediment ...
CAAGAGCAATGAAAACCTGCTTACCCGCCTTGTAACCGGCTTTGCGGATAGCTTCCATGATAACTTCGATAGCCTCGCGATTTGACTTCAAACTGGGCGCAAACCCACCTTCGTCACCCACTGCCGTAATCAGCCCCTTCGATGAAAGGACCTTCTTGAGATTGTGGAAAATCTCGATCCCGCATCTCAAGGAGTCCGAGAAGGTGGTGAAACCCGCGGGCATTATCATGAATTCCTGTATGTCCACGTTGTTGTCGGCATGTTTGCCGCCATTGAGAATATTCATCATCGGCACGGGTAATACGTGGGCGTTCGAACCGCCAAGATAGCGATAGAGTGGCAGTCCGAGATAGTCGGCCGCAGCTTTTGCACATGCGAGCGAAACACCGAGAATCGCGTTAGCACCGAGCTTCTTCTTGCCGTCAGTGCCGTCCAGATCGATAAGGAACTGATCCAGCAGGCGTTGTTCTGTCACCGGTATCGATTCGGATAACAGGGCCGGCGCGATCTTTTCGTTCACATTGGTGAGAGCTTTAAGCACTCCCTTACCCATGAAGCGTTTCTTGTCTCCATCTCGAAGCTCAAGGGCTTCATGGGCGCCGGTTGATGCACCCGATGGCACGATTGCGCGACCAAAAGAACCGTCGCTGGTCAATACGTCAACTTCAACGGTAGGATTTCCACGAGAATCCAGAACCTCTCTCGCATGTACAAGAACTATTTGAGCCATTTTATCTCCTTATAAGACAATACCGCATTGTCGCAAATCTAGAACGCAATCACCAGTCAGGCAACAAAAAAGTTGGTCTTTGACTGATATGTGATTAACGCCTGAACTTCGGGATAGTGCCGTGTGAATACACATGTCCCGGCGTCATTGAAACCCCTCACTTCCTTGCAATAACGAATGAAAAAGCGTATATTTGCAAATTATGAAGAAAGAGGAAAAAAGAGACCTCTCGGTCGACTGGAGGCTGATAGGGGCTGTATTCGCCGTAGCCATCGTTGTCAGGCTGGTTTACTTAGTAGAATTCTCATCTTCGATGTTCTTCGAGAGCCTCTTCGGGGATGCGAGGTTCTATGATCTGTGGGCAGAGAATATTCTCGACGGCAGTATATTCCCGGAAACCGCTCTTTACCGCACTCCTCTTTATTCCTATTTCCTGGCGTTGTTTTACGGCGTGTCCGGAAGCAGCAGGTTCTTTGTCGGTATAATACAGGCAATAGTCGGCTCCATGTCGTGCATTCTCGTTTACATGATTGCTCGACGGTACTTCGCGGAAAAAGTCGCGCTGGTTGCGGGTCTGATCTGCGCACTCTACGGGATATTCATCTATTTTGACGCTACCCTGTCGCCCATTTCACTGACAGCCTTTCTTTCATTGTGCTGCCTCTATTGGCTGTCCGGCATAGATGCCAAGTCGGGATTGAGGACCTATCTGGTCGCGGGCATATTCCTCGGATTGGCGTCAATCAACAGCCAAACCGTTATGCTGTTTGCGGTATTCGTTCTCGTCTGGATCCTCATCAGGTTCAAGGCAACACTTTCGACACAACTGACCCGCTGGGCCGTATTCCTGTGCGGGATGGCAATCGTGATCCTGCCCGTGACGGCCCACAACCTGTCGAAGTCGGGCACTCCGACCCTTATCGCTTCGAATGCCTTTATTAACGTGTTCGCCGGAAACAACATACAGGCAGATGGCATCACGTCTACTATTCCCGGTAATGACCCCGAAATCATGCGGGATTACGATCGGGCAAGATCTCTCGCTGGAAGTACAACCCGAAAAGAGCTATCTCCATTCGGCGTCTGTTCATTCTACAGGAATGAAGCTATTGCATTCGTCAAAACACATCCCACTGATGCGCTTAGCCTGACAGCCAGAAGGATTTACCTGCTCCTGAACGGCACCGAAAGACTTGCCGAGGAATCCCTTGAATTGAGACGTGAAGATTCAACAATCATGTCGGTGCTCATCTGGGAGAAGCTGATCAGCTTCCCTGCCGGGTTGCTTGTTCCCCTGTTTCTCGCGGGACTTGTAGCGACTTTCAGGAATCGGCGGAAACTTATTCTCCTGTACTGCTTCTTGGTGTCGCTTGCGATTGTGCCTGCACTTACATTCGTCAATTCAGGAATACGAACACCTGTCATGTATGTCGCGATAATGTTCGCTTCCGCTGGCATATTCGAGTTCATTTCGATAGCAACGAAAAAGAAACGAACCGCATGGGCAGCTCCCGTGATCGTTGGCGCTATCGCGCTCGTGATCGCCAATGTGAATCTCGTAGAAACCAAATCAAGCGCGGCACGGGACTACGAACGCATAGCCTCTTCTCTGGTGATTTCCGGGGACTATGGAGAAGCGGAAAAGTTTTATCGCAAGGGGCTCGAAATCGAGCCGGATTCGCCGGATCTGCTGAACGGGGTTGGCGAGATATACATGCAAGCAAAGGTCTATCAGGAAGCTGAGAAGAAGTTCAGGCGCGCTCTCATGTCAAAACCGGATCACTTCGCCGCGTTGAAGAACTTAGCCTCTATTCACCAGCAAAGGCAACAACCGGAGGCTCTACGCGCTAGTCTCGCAAATCTGCTCAAGTATTACCCCAGTTCCCAGTGGGGGCTTTTGCACATGGCTGAGTACTTCATCGGCATCCAGGAGAACGATTCTGCCTACGTCTACTACGACAGGCTTGTCAAAATGCACCCCCAGAATCCGGAAGGAAGGTTCGGTCTTGGTAATGCTGCACTTAAGACTGGGCGGCCCGAACAAGCAAGAGATATCTACGAGGATATGGTGCAGCAGTTCCCGGAGGAACCCGAGATTCACCTGAACCTGGGACTTGCTTACGCCCAGCTCGAGAAATACCACCTTGCCGAGGAAGAATTCACAACAACACTGTACTACGATTCGACCAACACCTTCGCTCTGTACAATCTGGGCCGGATATTCGAGGTGGCAGGCGATACCGCGATGGCAACGAGCATGTTTCTGCGAATTCTTACCATAGATCCCGAGTTCTACGAGGATCCCGAAAGCATCCTCAAGATCTTCCTCGAACACTCCGAAGAAGCAGAACTTCCCGGCAGGAAATAGGCTTCATTCAGGAGCACGTAGACGTACTACTTGTGACGGAGTTTAAAACGTGGAAAAGAAATTTACGCCCGGTTCTGAATTAGAAGTTTCCGTCGACTCGATGGCATTCACTGGCAGGGGTGTCGCGAGAGTCGAAGACAGGGTTGTATTCGTCACCGGAGCTATACCGGGCGATACTGTCAGGGCGCGAGTCCAGAAGAAGAAGCGAAGATTCATAGAAGCTGTCACGACTGAGGTACTCGAACCATCCTCCGATCGTATCAAGGCGCCATGCAGGCACTTCGATCAGTGCGGAGGGTGCAGCTTTCAGAACGTTCCTTATGAGAAACAGCTTGTCTACAAACGTGAATTCGTATTCGACGCACTCAAGAGAATCGGAGGCGTGGAGAATCCACCGATTAAGGACATTGTCCCATGCGATGAACAGTTCTTCTATCGAAACAAGATGGAGTTCTCCTTTCTGCCCACCGAGAACGAACCCGCAAAACTGGGATTGCATGTGCGTGGACGATGGAGCGAAGTATTTGACATCGAAGAGTGCCTCTTGCAGTCGGAGCTTTCGAATCGCATAGTTATCGCAACTCGCGAAATTGTCAATAAGCTTTCTATCCCTGCGTACCACATAAGCGAGCATCATGGATTCATACGCTTCCTCGTCATACGCGACATCAAGAAGACGGGACAACTGATGGTAAACATCGTTACGAACAAAGGTAATGTCCCTGAGTTTGTCAAACTCGTCGATGAACTCCGAAGCAGGTTTCCGGAGATCACGACAATTGTCAGGACCGTTAATTCGACTCCCGCGAATGTGGCAAGCGGCGAGTTCGAGGAAATCCTGTGGACATCCGATGACTTTGTGGACTACATCGGCCCGTTCGAGTTCCTTGTGTCACCAACCACATTCCTGCAAACGAACTCACGCCAGACGGAGACGCTTTATCACCAGGCTATGGATATGGGTGATTTCGCGCCCGATCAGGAGGTGCTTGATCTCTACTGCGGGTGCGGCACGATATCTCACTTCCTCTCGCAGAGAGTGAAATCCGTGCTTGGCGTCGAGATAAACACCGATGCCATCAGGATGGCAGAAATCAACTCGGAGCGAAACGGTATCACAAACTGCAGATTTGTCGCGGCAGACGCGGCGAAGTACCTCACCGAACTCAAGACGCAGAACGCGACATTTGATAGAGTGCTGGTTGATCCGCCGCGTGCGGGTATGGGAAACAAGGTTGTCAGGAGACTCGCCCGACTCAATCCGCATGTTATCGTCTACGTTTCCTGCAATCCCTCGACGCTCGCACGCGATATCGAGCAGTTTCGCCTTCATGGCTACGGACTCACGGAAGTTGTTCCGGTTGATATGTTTCCGCATACTTACCATGTGGAATCCGTCTGCAGGCTCGAAAAAGAACCGGCAGCCTGATACATTGATGATTGCTTTTTTCGACTCCGAACATCATATATGCTTGAGATTCGACGTTTTTCAGCCGATAAAATGAAGCGGAGCTAAATCTGTAACAGGGACTTAGATATACTATGACCAAGATAATGCATACAGCTGATATTCATCTCGGCGTACGCTTCAAGGGGCTCGGAAAGGCAGGGGACAGGGTTAGATCGGCTCTCAAATCAGCCTTCACGGCAATGATCGATAAGGCCATAGAGGAGAAGGTTGATGCGATGGTGATCGCCGGGGACCTGTTCGATTCCAACTCGGTCTCGAACTCACTGAAACGGTTTGCCCTTAGCGAGATACAGCGGCTCGAGGACATTCCATGCGTGCTGCTGCCCGGCAACCATGACTGTCTCGAAGATGGATCCCTGTATCTCAGCCTTGATGCCGATGAAATCCCACAGAATCTTCACCTGCTGATTGACACCGAGAAACCGTATGTGCATTTCGAAGACAAGCAACTGACCTTCTATGGGATGCCGAACCTGTCGAATCGCTCAAAGGCAAACCCGGTCAGTTCGGTCGAGCGGCAGGATTTCGAAGGGAAGCACATACTGCTCGCACACGGATCATACATGATTCCCAACAAGACATCGGATGATGACCACCCGTTCGGGCTGGAAGATATCGACAACTCAGGTTTCGACTATGTCGCTCTCGGGCATTGGCACTCGACATTCGAATTGCCCACAACGGCCACCAAAGCCGCATACTGTGGATCGCCCGAGCAGTTGAAATTCGATCAAACCGGAGCCGGGAACTACCTGATGGTCAGCCTTGATGATGGGGTCGCTATCGAGAAACGTGAAATCGCATCGACCAAATGGGAGCAGATCGAACTCTCGTCGGCGAACTTCAAATATACCATCGAAGTCGAAAGAGAACTCCAGAAATACACTGATAAGAACAAGCTGCTCAAGGTAAAACTCACCGGGCTGGCTTCGTCAGACAGCTACATAAGTGTCGATGAGCTCTATGAGAATCTGAGAGATCATTTTCTGTACGTCAATGTCGTAGACGACACCACTGCCATACCCGAGGATTTGCTGAAGCTGAATCTTCCGCCTACGACTATCCTCGGGCAATTCATATCTCAGGTTACGGAATCAATAAACCAGGCTGAAGACGAGGACGAGAAACTGCTGCTAACGGACAGCCTGAAGACCGGGTTCGCAATGCTTTCGGGCAAAGATGTAATGTAGGGCACGTTATTATGCAAATAGAGAAATGTACAATAGACCGATACGGCAAGCTTTCCGAGTTCTCCTCGTCGTTTGCCACCGGTATCAATCTCATCAAAGGGCCTAACGAGGCGGGTAAATCGACCCTTGTTGACGCCCTGACCGATGCGCTCTTCGAAAATCCCAAGAGCAGAAAGAAAGATATCAAGGCAAGGACAAGCTGGGGTTATGAAAAAGAGTTTTCTATATCGCTCGATTTTGAGGCGGAAGGCGCATCCTATACGCTAACCAAGGATTTCGAGTCCGGGGACACCAAACTCCTCAAGAAATCCTCCGGCGAAACTCTCGACGACCGAAAACGTGTCGACAGCCTCGTCAGCGATAGTCTCGGGCTTTCCAACAAAGACCTTTTCCTCGCGACATCGTGTATCCGGCAGGATGAAATGGCAAGGATAGCCAGTTCGCCGGAAGCGATTAAGGATCGACTCGAAGCCCTTATCACAGGCGGCAAAGAGGAAGCCCTTGCGTCAAAGGCTATCCAGAAAATCGAAGCCCACATTAAGGACATCGACTACAAGGGATACAAACACAAAGGACGGTTGCAGCAACTCGAGGTCGAGAAAACCGACATCGAATACGAGCTCGGCAAAGCGAATCGTGAAATCGAGTCGATGAAAGCGAACAGGCAGAAGCTCCGCCACATCAGGGACGCTCTTGCCGAGGTCAAGGAACAACTCGAGGTCAAGGCCAAGCAGAAAACGAATGCCAAACGTGCCGCCGAGGCCACCGAGAACGTCGCATTCCTTGAGAAACGATTCGGCGAACTGTCATCGCGCATCAACAATATCAAAAGCTCCGAGAAGAAGGTGAAGGAGCTTCGTGATGAGAATCTCGAACTCCCAAGAATAGACAGGCGTGATGTCACTACGGCCGAAGAACAGTCTGCCCAGAAACGATATCTCGAATCCAAGCGCGATGCCGCAGTTCACGATCTGAACGTCACCGCCGAAAAAGTCGAAGAAGCCAAACCCGGTGTCGGGATCACGCTCATGTCGATCTTCTCCCTGGTTGCGTCTCTCGGGCTCGGATTCTACTGGTTCAAGTTCACCGCCATGGCGGACATGAACTTCGCTATCGGCGCCGGTGTAGCGTTCATGCTGTTCATCATCTTCTCGGTGATCTGGTCATCAAAGTCCAGGGCATGTTCCGAGGTCAAGACACGTCACCAGATGAAGAAGGTCCGTGTCGAAGAACTCGAAGAAGACCTCAATGCGTGTACTGTCTCCGTTGAAGCGATCATCGAAAAGTACGATTTCACCGATGTTGAATCGCTCAGGGAATCGTTCGAGAAACATCGTGAACTCGAAAAAGAAATCGCCGCAGAAGTAAAGAGATATGAGGGGTATCTTGAGGATAAGTCACTCAAAGAACTCGAAGATGATCTTCAGCAGGTAACGCGCAATCTCGCCGTCGAAAACGAGAAACTGCGCGAATCCAGCATGTATGTCATGAATCCCGAGGATCTCGCCCAGCTCGAAACCGATGTCACGGCGATGGAATCCAGACAGACAAAACTCGCTTCGGAACTGAGCACTCTCGAGCGGCATCTCGAATTCGCCGAGTCGGGTATCGAACACAAGGCATCGCTCGAGGAACGTCTCGAAGAGGTCGAAACGCTCACGGCGCGCAAAAAACGCGAGCTTACGGTGTTCGAGAAGACGCGTGATCTTATCGAGGTTTCGAGGAAAAAAGTCCTTACCTCGACCCTGCAACTGCTCGATGATGAGACCTCGGATATTCTGAACAAGGTTACCGACGGGCGTTACACTCAGGTCAAGTTCCACCGCCAGAGTCTCAAGTTCGAGGTCTATTCGAATGATGCGGGTGAATGGGTTGCCCCGGAGGGGAATTTGTCGCGCGGAACTATCGACCAGGTTTATCTTGCCGCACGGCTCGCGCTGGTGAGGATTATATCCGAAGAGAAACACCCGATTATCATTCTCGATGATCCGTTCGTGACATTCGACGAGAAACGGCGCAAGAACGCGATTGATGTTATCAAACGACTCGCGGACAAGTACCAGATTTTCCTGCTGACATGCCACGATCACTATGACGAACTGACACAGAATGTAACCACACTGACATAGCTGAACAAATCATATATCGCATACAACAGGTCGGGACCTAATCACTCCCGGCCTTTTTGTATGTGTGTTCTCAGCACTCTTGTAGGTCAGGATCCCTGTGATCCTGACATCTTCATTCGAGACCCACTCCCAAGCGAGTTTCTTCTCATTCCCGCAAAAGCATGACCCTAGGCGAGGTGCCCCACAGCTCTGCTGTGGGGACGCGACAAGAAAAACGTAAGTCAGTGCAACTCTGGCAGGTCAGTCTTGTAGGTCAGGACCCCTGTGGTCCTGACATCTTCATTCGAGACCCACTCCCAAGCGAGTTTCTTGTCATTCCCGCAAAACCATGACCCTAGGCGAGGTACCCCACAGCTCTGCTGTGGGGACGCGACAAGAAAAACGTAAGTCAGTGCAACTCTGGCAGGTCAGTCTTGTAGGTCAGGACCCCTGTGGTCCTGACATCTTCATTCGAGACCCACTCCCAAGCGAGTTTCTTGTCATTCCCGCAAAACCATGACCCTGGGCGAGGTACCCCACAGCTCTGCTGTGGGGACGCGACAAGAAAAACGTAAGTCAGTGCACCTCTGGTAGGTCAGTGATCCCTGCATGTACTGAGCTTCGAAGTGCCTGCCGAAACGAAGTTTCGAGCAGGTCCGAACGATAGTGAGGAGATCCTGACTGATAAAGTCCATCCCATCCCAAGCCGTGAAAACCCGGGGATTATTTTCCCCAGTAACGCCAGAAGCCAGTAGTCTCTAGCAACAACCTTCTGGCCAGATCTTGAACGTTTACTACATCGTATGGAGACAGCGACACGGTAGTGTCCTTGACTGTGTGTGCCGAGACCTTACTTCTCAGCCAACTAGCATAAGCGATCGCGTCAATGAGAGGGATAATGACGTCTCGAGTTGCGTTCGTAGCCCAAGAAGGTCTTTTGCCACTGGGTAGTGGCCTCTTAGACTCTATTCGACGTTTGCTGCCGCGAACAATCCACAGGAAGCCTTCAGCCAAGTCTATTCTACCGCCACGCAGTCTATCCTCAAGATCCTGCTTAACAATAGGATTCCAAGCACCCTTTACAACACTCGGCTTGCTGCTTGAGGCGTTAACAGAAAAACCTAACTCCTCAATAACGGAGAATGCAGAGGTTATCGCATATGAGAACATGATGTGATCGCTTGGGAACCGAGATACAGGCATGTGGAATGGGAAGTGGTCTGGATGGGTTTCTATCGGCAGAACAGAGTAAATTGAAAGGCTGAGCTTGTACTTCAGAACCGAATAGCACCATACACGTTTTCGGGACGCTCTGGCGGCAAGTGCACAAGCGTGCGGAAATCCGGGGGCGCAATACTCCTGTCTAGCAATACGCTCTCTCACATCCGCATCTAGGAACTCCGGTTCGTTATCGTTGTGTGCTATGGGCTTAATCGGCAAGACATCGGGAGATGCTTGCAACAACTGATGTGATCCATGAATCAGTATGAGGGCTTTCTGGGCAGCGATCCAGTTCCGAGCATGTATCACGATTCCATATCTTGGTTGTATTTGTTGCGTTATTTCTTCCCTCGGAATCAGATCAGCTTGCCAACCGGCACCGTTGAACGGTGGTTTTAGTTTCCACCGTTCATTACCAGAAGTGATGAATCCGGTCATATATGTTTGCTTATTCGAAGTCCTCAACACTTATCACTCCGCGGATTACTGCCAGCCCCTTTGCGGTCTCCCGCGCTCCCCTACATATGTTTGACCCAAAGATAGGAACGGGTGTAATCGAAGTCAACCCGATTGTGGATAGATCAGGCTTTATTGGTATCCTTTTATGCCGCAGACGAGGACGTCAGCCACCCACCCCATGTCATTCCCGCGAAAGCGGGAATCCAGAGAAATTGTCAGGATCTCCTCACTATCGTTCGGACCTGCTCGAAACTTCGTTTCGGCAGGCGGGGATCCTGACCTACAAGAATTCGCATCGACAGGCACTTCGAAGCTCAGCACATGCACGGATCACTGAGCTACCACTACGTCGGATAATCTATAGCTGATTAATACGCTCGGACGGGTTTGATTGAGGCTCGTTTGAATGCCGAGTAGAATCCTATTTCCGACAGTTCTTTCTCGACATCTTTCGAAACATCTTTGATGTCGAATCCGAACACCGGTGTTTTAGCGCTGACAACCTGCTTGATATGCAGGATCCAGAACGCGACCGCATCGACTGCTGTGCTGTCGAGCTTTTCCTCACAGCCGCGAATCAGGCCGAACCGCCCGTTGTTGTCGATGGAGAAATTCTTCAGTATTGGGAAGTCTTCGAGCAGACGTTCTTTGGTCTTGCGGAAAACACCCGCTGTCGAAAATGGTCCCATCCCCGATGCGAGCGTGAAATACTCCCCGACGCTGTTCGCAAGAGCCAGCAGCGCCTCGACTGAACACGGTTCGAGATCGGATGCGACCTGTTGAACGGGTTTGAAACTGTTCGTGTGGCGGAGGCTGGTTAACGATGCCTTCATCACGAGCTTGAGCGTGTTGTGATTCAGCGATTCATCTGCCACAATCATGATCGTGTAATCCTGTTCCGATCTTACGACAAGCCACCCCTTCGAGAAACGCAGGTTGAATGCCGAGGCTCCCCTGACACCGTCGATCAGCTTCTTGAATCTCTCTTCGATGGCCTCGGAGGTTCGCTGATCGTAGCGGGACGGCATCAGCCTGCACACCCTGTTTTCGACGCGGTCATACATCAGCACGGCGCGAACGCCTGCGACACCACGAATTTGCTCAACAACTTTATTCATCAAGCCGCCTCGATCACGTTTCGTATTTCGGTAACGAGTTCCTGCGCCCGATCGACATTATCGAAACCGATCACGAATATCTGTTTGTCCTTTCGCATCACGATCAGGTTATCCTCTTCGAGTACGATTCTGCCTTCGACAAAGTCCCCGACTGCTGTTGTCTCCGCAAGGAATTCACAGAGGGAAACGAGATTCTCGAACAGCGAGATGTATTCGGGAAGGAGCTCCTTGCCGCCGGAATCCGATGTCACCACGCCTTTTCTCGTGAGGCACCACGCGGCATAAACGCCCTTCAGCTCGGTGAGATCGGCGAGCGCACTGCTGATACCTTTGCCCTTGTGACCCTTTACGAGTTCTTTCTTCTTCGCCTTGATAACTTCGACGACTTCATCGTGTTGTTTGTTTACGAAGTTCTCTACGACCTTCTTCTGCTCGTCGGTTTCGAGGGGTGCGTCCCAGTCTTTCTGAATCTTGTGGAGCACCACACCGTCAAGGCTGACGGTTGTAGCAACACGCGGACGGGGCCGCCACGAGAACTCGGTCTGTATTTGCAGCAAGACCCCGTCTTCAGATACCTTGGACAAACGTCCTGGAGGAAGATATTCGCTCATTAATGCTGATCAGATCAGCATTTCGAGAAACCGCATGATGGGCACACCACGCATCCGGAATCGTTCTGTACACGCCCACCGCAGTCGGGACAGAAGTCATAGGCCATATGGCTCTGTTGTTTCTTCTTTCCGTTCCCGAAATGCCGTTTTAGAACCTTGGCAATGGCATCCGGAATAGACATTACCACTCCACCATTCTGGTAAACCGGCGACGCTCCGCCGATTCCCAGTAGCTGTTCTATTATATCGTCAACATCGATGCCTGATCTTAACGCAAGAGATATCATCCTGCTGACTGCTTCGGTGTCGGCCATGGTGGAAAAGCCCGACTTGCCGATTTGAGCGAATATTTCGAATGGCATACCATCTTTATGATTGATGGTAACATAGAGGTTGCCATAGCCGGTTTTGATCTTCTCGGTTATACCTTTCAGGCAGTCCGGCCTATCCTCCACTCTCGCCGGGAACAGCATTGTCTGCTGACCATCGCCACCGGCCTTCGCCGTGTCCTCGGTCGGAGTTGCGCCTGTCGAGAGGACCTGATCCGTTCTGCTGCCATCCCGGTATATTGTCACGCCTTTGCACTTGAGCTTGTAAGCAAGCCAGTACGCGGTTTTGACATCGTCTTCGGTCGCCTCGTTCGCGAAATTGATCGTCTTGGAGATGCTCGTGTCACAATTCTTCTGGAATGCCGCCTGCATTCGCACATGCATCTCGGGGTTGACATCCGCGGATGTCACGAATATACGCCTGACATCCTCGGGAATCTCTTCCATGTCTGCGATGCTGTTTCGGCTCGCGATCTCTTCCATCAACTCAGTCGAGTAAAAACCCCTCTCCTTGGCGATCTTCTCGAAATGCGGGTTGACATCGACAAGCTTCGTCCCATCCATCACGTTCCGCATGAATGACACCGCGAAATACGGCTCGATACCGGAGGAGCAGCCGGAAATGATCGAAATCGTGCCGGTAGGAGCTACTGTCGTTACAGTCGCGTTGCGCATGGATACGCCTTCATCGGCGAAAGTGGACTGGCTCCACATCGGGAACTTGCCCCTCGATTTGGACAGCTCGGATGAATGGAAATGTCCTTTGGTGTTGATAAACTCCATCACCTTTTCGCCAAGCGCGAGTGCGGTCTCGGAGTTGTAGGGAATTCGAAGCTGCACCAGCATATCCGCCCAGCCCATCACGCCAAGTCCTATGCGCCTGTTACGATGAGTCTGTTCGCGGATCTCCACTATCGGGTACTGGTTCTGGTCGATGACGTTATCGAGAAAGTGTACACCGAGCTTCACCAGCTCGTGAAGCCTGTTCCAGTCGATGCCTTTCTCCGGCTCGGACTGCTTGTAGTCATCGGGAAGCGGGTCAAGAACGACTTTGCCGAGGTTGATGGATGCCAGGTTGCAGGAATCATATGGCGGAAGCGGCTGTTCACCGCACGGGTTGGTTGCCTCGATCTTCTCGAACTTGTCAGTCGGGTTGTTTTCGTTCATCCTGTCGATAAACACGATCCCCGGCTCGCCTGTTTTCCATGCATGATCTACGATCTTCTCGAAGACCTCCACGGCATCCAGATACTGCGGCTCACCGTCTTTATCGAAAATCTCCTGGGTGCGCGGGTCAATCAGCGCGTATTTCTCCTTCTCCTCGACAGCTCTCATGAATTCATCCGTAAGCGCCACGGAAATGTTGAAGTTAGTGATCTCACGGACATCATCTTTGCATGAAATGAACTCGAGAATGTCCGGGTGATCCACCTTCAGGATTCCCATATTCGCGCCCCTGCGGGTCCCGCCCTGCTTGACAGCCTCGGTTGCGGCATTGAATACTTTCATGAATGATACTGGGCCGGAGGCTACTCCCGATGTTGACGCAACAACGGAATTCCGTGGACGCAGGCGTGAAAACGCGAACCCGGTACCGCCGCCCGACTTATGAATAAGGGCAGCATGTTTGATCGTATCGAAGATATCTTCCATCGAGTCGCCTACCGGCAGCACAAAACATGCGGATAGCTGGCCGAGCGGACGACCGGCATTCATCAACGTCGGAGAATTCGGCATGAATTCGAGATTCGTCATGGCGTTGTAGAATCTCTCGGCAGTCTCGTTCACCTGCTCTTCATCGGCAGCGTAATTCTTATCAGCCTTCGCGATATTTTCCGCCACGCGTATGAATAAATCATGTGGAGCCTCAGTTGGCTTACCGTTGTCATCCTTGATCAGATAACGGCGCTCAAGAACCTTCAAGGCATTCTCCGAAAGCTGCAGTTTCTTATCAGTTCGCATTAACTCCCCTCCTCGTCGATGCGATAAGCTATGCCCTTGTCTTCATCAATCTGAAAATCCCAGAAAACTATGGGAGCCTCCTTCTTCAATATGCGAAGCATTTCGAGGCAAATGTGTCTGATCTCCCAGTGTGCGCGTTCCGCACAGCGGATCGAACAGATATGCCTCCACTCCCTGAAATTCGCACTCACGACAATCTCTGAGGTGATCCCACCCGGAAGTATATACCTTGCATCTTCCTTGGGTACACCTGCGTCAACCATTTCCTGGTAGAGTCGATAACATTCACCGGCAACTTCGAGGTACTTCCCCTCGAAGTCGTCCTTTTTCACTGATTCAGGCAAGACAACCTCAAAGGGTTTTCTTGAACCGTAGTGAACATATCTCTGCGACTCCTGTGACGGCGACATC
>Ga0272443_10005001_pt1 | contig 13976 bp, 12 predicted proteins | sample SSMAcet12_FD_193581 | JGI IMG/M metagenome (GOLD analysis project Ga0272443, IMG submission 193581) | Marine sediment archaeal communities from Little Sippewissett salt marsh, Falmouth, MA, United States - SSM-Acet-12 | ecosystem: Environmental > Aquatic > Marine > Wetlands > Sediment ...
AAGCAAAACTTCGTTGTCCCGATTAGCAGTACTGTAGTTTCACAAGCACCTTCGGCAGACGAAGAAGTAGCAGAAGAAGTGGAACCACCACCTAAGGATGTGATTCAGCTTACTACTATAGCTCGTTCCGGTACACCTGTACCTGTTCCAGATGCTGAGATACAAGAAAACCTTAAGGAATTTGCTACTTTTGATGAGATAGACCAATCTTTGTCAACAAATGAAGGTCAGATAATTGATCTTTCCCAGATGCCTGCTGACATTGATCTTGGTGATAGACCTATAGAAGTGGAAAAGGAAGAGCTTCCTGACATCAACGATTTCGTATTCGTTGAGAAAGAACCACAGGTTGACCTTGCTGAGCTTCAGAAGAAGATCATTTATCCAGAAATGGCAAAACGTGCTGGGATCGAAGGCAAAGTTACTGTTCGTGTACTCGTGGGCAAAGACGGCAAACCGATGAAGGCAGTCGTTCAGCAATCGGATTCGGAACTTCTAAACAAAGCTGCTGTGAAAGCTGTTATGGAATCGGTCTTTACACCGGCTATCCAAAATCAGCAACCAGTAACTACTTGGGTTAGTATTCCGATAAACTTTACATTAAGATAATAGAGATACTTAGAAGCTGTGCTTTTACATATAATAAACTATGCTGTACGCGGTCTGATAATAGTTGTCGGATTGGTTCTCTTAAGCGGAATAGCAATTCCGGATTCTAACGAGAATAAGTTTCTGACTCAGGTAATGGGAGTAGTGTTCATAATCTGGGGTATATATCGTGTTGTTCTTTATAATAGTAATTATAAAAGGTATAAAAGATATAAAAATTTAGAAGATGATGAAAATTAGATATTACATATTGATTTCGCTGTTAGTATGCTTGGTTTTATCAAGTTGTAACAGAGATGTTGATCCAGAAGCAAAACGCAGTCAGGATGAGAGAAAAACCATAGAATGTTGTATGGATGAATCTCTTTCGAGAGTTATGGATAAACCCCTTGCAATGTTTGATTCATTGTTCAAAAACTTTGATTTGAAGATTGAGAGAACAAATGCTTTTGATGCTATGGCTAAGCTATTTGCTCAGAAAGCTGAAGTTATTATAATAGGCAGGGATTATTCAAAGGAAGAAGATTCCCTGATGAAGGCACATCTTATGGAACCATATCTTAAAATGGTTAGTGCCCGCGATGCCTTATGCTTTTATTCTGTCCCTGAATTTCCATTGGATACATTAACTGATGAGCAGATAAAGGAAGTAATGACAGGTGCAAAGTATCTTAAGGATTATTATCCTAAGTTAAAAGATGAACCGACAATAGTTATTCCTAACAATCTATCTTCAGAGTATCTCAACTTCAGATATCTTGTTTTAGATGGAGAAAAGGTAGTCAACAAAAAGGATTGGAAGACACTGAATTATTTAGAGACTGCTGATTCTGTTAGTAAATTTGTATTAGAGAATAAAAACAGCATTGGTATTGGTTTTTTCTCAAATATAGTAAAAGATCCAAGATACAAGCCGCTTGCAGTGAGCTATATTGATTCCACTGGGAATTATGTGTTTCCACATGTGGTCCATCAAGCTAATATTCTGCAACAATTGTATCCTTATACTTTAGAACTAAACATTTTTATAAGTGATCAAGATGATAAAGCTTCACTTGCCTTGGGCAGATTTTTGTCTAAAAGCAGTAAAAGCCAGAACTATTTTAATGATTTCGGTATTGTACCGCGTTATGCGGATATTAAGTTAATAGACGAGAGGTAAAAGAATTAAAATGAAACAATTTCTGATATTGGTAGCTGCCTTTGTTTTATGTGGAAGTTTGCTTTTTTCTCAATCAGCTAAGAATCAAGTTCAGAGCTTAGCAAGAGAAGAAAACTACACAGAAGCCGTTAAATATATTCCCGACGCCATTAAAGAAAACAAGAAGGATCTAAAACTTCACTTGTTGGCAGGTGAGATATACGAAAACCTCGATATGATGGAAGAAGCTCTTCAAATGTATCTGAAAGCTGATGATATTGATGGAGGAGAACCATACATAATGAGAAAAGTCGGCAAGGCATATTCACTAATAGGAAAGCATAATGATGCTATGGAATGGCTTTATGAAGCTATTGAGGATGATGAGGAAGATGTGCTAAGCCGTCTTGAACTGGGACAGGCACTAATACGTGCAGATTCCTTGGATAAGGCAGAACTGGTGATTACTAAGGCAAGATCAATGGATAAAGATATTGCTGATGCATGGGTTGCCCTGGGCGATCTTTATTATGCACAGCGAGTTTATGAATTGGCAAAGAATAATTACGAAGAAGCTCTTTCTATAGACGAAAACAACATTGAAGCACGTATTAATTTGGCTCAGAGCTATTTCCAAATGGCTTATAGGGAATATGACAAGGATCTATCAAATGAGCTATTCACCAGATCGCTCAATCAATGGAATGAAGTATCTAAGCGTGATCCTAAGAATGCTCGTGCTTTCAAACAGCAGGGACAGATTTATTATATGGCTAAGATGTACAAAGAAGCTGCACCATCGTTCTTTCAGTATCTTAAGTTTCGCCCAGATGATTTAGAAACAAGATGGAAATTTGCCAAATCACTTTTTGAAACAAACAACTGTGATTCTGCTGCACCTCAACTTCAAATCATAATGGATGACTACGACTCCGATTCCATCAAATGCGAAGCAAAGATGATGCTTGCCAAGTGTCTATATGATAATGATGATTTTGAAGGATCAGTCAAGCTATATCAGGATATTAAGAAGAAAAAGCAGCTCGACGATACACAGTTGAAACGTTTGGCTACTGCGGCTTTCAAAATTGCCGATTCGACTACTGGCATTGAAATATACAAAGAAATTATTACTCAGGATACTACCCAGTGTTCGCTTATGTATTCTTTGGGAATATTAATGCTGAGTAAGAAGGATTATGATCCAGCTAAGTTTTTCTTTGAAAAGCGGCTCCAATACTGCCAAGATACATTGGATTCAAAAGTGCTTTATTTCTTAGGTAGTATATATGCAAATACAAATGCTCCGGATACAGCCAAGATGTACCTAAAACGTAGTATAGAAATTAGTCCAGATAATTATAGCGCTCATGTAGCTCTCGGAGATGCTTATGCAGCTTTGGGCAATCAGGATAGTGCAGTTATTGAATTTAACTATGTACTTGATAATGCTGTAAAGGATTCCACTAATTTTTCATCGCTTACGCAAGCATTTATTAAGCTGTGCGGTGTCCATCTTGAGAATAGTTCATTCTCAAATCTACAAAAGGTTGCTAAGATGTGGACTGATTACGATAACAAATCAGAATATGGTTTTTTGTATCTTGCAATATCATATCATGGTCAGAAGGAGATAGATGGAGCTTGCAGAAATTATAGAAAAGTGTTGGCGATTAATCCAAAGAATAAAAATGCTAAGGATGCTCTATCCAAACTTGAATGTCCGTAAGATAATATGATTTTAGAAATTTTAGAAGAGGCAGTTCAGAAATGTTCTGCCTTTTTTGTTGGGACTAAAGATAGGATTCTTGTTTCAATAATTTCCATACTATCCTAAGGACTTTTCTTTAGAAGAGTAATAGAAGCAAAAAAAAATATAAATAAGAGATAGGTCAGAGAATGTGTCCCTGACCTAAAACTCATTAATATTATTTCGAAGAAATTGCTATCTGATTTGATTATCTAATCAATAGTTTCTGTTGTAGTTACCGCCGCGGAAGTTGCCGCCATCTCGTTGTTCTCTTTTTTCTTTAGCGACATTGACTTTCAGATTTCTACCGGCATATTCTGTGCCATTCAATGATTCTACGGCTGTGTCTCCAGCAGTGTCATCATCCATTTCGACGAAACCAAAACCACGCGGGCGACCAGTGTCGCGATCGGTGATCAATTTTACACTAGTAACCGAGCCATACTGCTCGAAAAGCTGCTTTACCTCTTCTTCAGTTGTTTTGAAGTTTAGGTTTCCAACATAAATGTTCATAAATAAAAAACCTCCAAAAAATACAAAAAAAACACCCTATATTAAGGGTTCCTAATATCATCATATTTGGATATTTCAAAATATTGTTATACTTTTAAATGATTTGTATGTGAAAAACAAAGCTAAATGATGCTTAAATAACAAGTGGAATCGCCATGCTTTTCTGACCTGTTTGAAATCACAAACAACTCATAACTCAATTGTAAAATAAACTAATGTTAAATTAAGAAAAATTAAATAATAAAAAAATATTTTTTTTAAATCACGAAAAAAATATGCAATTTTAGCATAATGAAAACAAAAACGATTTATATATGTAGCGAATGTGGAGCCAGATCGCCGAAATGGCTCGGTAAATGCACCACTTGTGGTGCATGGGACTCATTAAGAGAAGAAGAAGTAGTTAAATCGAAATCTGGATTAAAGCTAAAGAAACAGAATAAGAACACTATAATCAAGCTTGGTAACATTGATTATAATGAAGACCTTAGGATAAAAACAGGTATTGATGAGCTCGACAGAGTACTCGGAGGTGGTATTGTACCTGGATCCTTAGTGTTAGTAGGGGGTGATCCCGGTATCGGTAAATCTACTTTGCTATTGCAGATGTGTGGAATAATTTCTGAGAATAAGCCATTATATGTAACTGGAGAGGAGTCTCTACTTCAGATAAAGCATAGGGCTAACAGATTAGAGAACATAAACGAAAATCTTGATATACTTGCCGAAACAAACATTGAAGAGATTGATTATGCAATAAAAACTTCCGACTGCAATGTGGCTGTGGTTGATTCCATACAGTCAATGTTTTCGGATAAAGCAGAATCTACACCAGGAAGTATAATCCAAGTGCGTGAATGTGCATCGTTACTAATGCAGACTGCAAAAAGCACTGGGAAGGCAATCTTTATAATTGGCCACGTTACAAAGGAAGGTGTCATAGCAGGACCAAAGATATTAGAGCACATGGTGGATACTGTGCTTCAGTTTGAGGGGGAGAAAACATATTCATTCAGGATATTGAGGTCAATCAAGAATCGCTTTGGATCAACAAATGAGTTGGGTATTTTTGAAATGTTGGATAAGGGGCTTGAGCAAGTTAAAAACCCGTCGTCAATATTTTTGGGAAATCACGATAAAGACCAATCAGGAGTGGCTGTTGTGGCTGCAATAGAGGGCACTCGCCCAATATTACTAGAAGCTCAGGCATTGGTAACACCCACAGGGTATAGCGTTCCTCAGAGAACCTCCAACGGATATGATATCCGTCGTCTTCACATGCTGCTTGCAGTTCTTGAAAAACGTCTTGGGGAAAAGTTTCGCCAATATGATGTTTTTGTAAATATTGCTGGTGGTGTAAGTATGAATGATCCTTCTGTTGATCTTGGTGTAGCAGCTGCTCTTGTAAGCTCTCTACATGACAGGCCTGTTCAGTATGGAACAGCTTTAACTGGAGAAGTTGGCTTGACTGGCGAAGTTAGAGCAGTAACTATGATAGAAAAGAAAATTCGCGAAGCAGAGAAAATGGGATTGAAAAGAATTATTGTTCCTTCAGCAAGTATAAAAAAAGCAATAAATGAACACGATATTGATATTATTCCTGTAGAGAGAATATCATTAGCTTTGAAAGAAATTTTGCAATAAATGAAAATTCATATTTTTTAATTAAAAAAAAATTATATATTGCTTCTCTTAATTATTGTTGTTAAAATTGATATAAATTAAATATGTTTGAAACCTTGATCGAGAATACCAGAGTTAGAATATTGAATTCAATAGTAAGTAAAAACAAGTATATCTATTTGCAAGACATTTTGCAAAATGATATGATTAATTCATGCTTTAGAAGTTACTATACTGCTGAAGTTTCATGGTGGATATATAAGGAGCAGTTGTTACGTAAGAAGAACAGTAGTTTTGACTTGAATGAAGAAAATATAAAATCCTTCTACGAAAAAATTGATGAATTGTATATGAAAACGGCAAGATTCGATATGTCTCATATCGAAAAAGTTACTGATATTGCCGTAAAAACTATTCTAAATTTTCTTGTTCGCCCACAAACTACTTTGAAATGGTTTGTTTATCGTGGTGAATTAACTAAAAATTTTTATGAAACCATTCTGCGACTTGATTATTTTTACTATTATTCATATTTGACAGATTCTATCATATCTAATTTTGGTAGCGATAAAGAATTCCTCGAACAAAAGGTATTTATCACAGCGCCAGAATTTTCTGACGCTATTGATAAGATAGATACCGAATATGTATCAAATTTGGATACTGATGGTTTTATAGAATTAATTACTCCAATTTTTAGGTTTTTTAATTATGGTAAAGAAGTCAATTTTGATTCAAAAATCCCAATTGAAGCTATGGTTCTTTATTTTGATGATAAATCTCTTGTCTTACTGAAGAAAAAAACTGAAAGTATGCTATATGATAAGGATATAAAACTGGTTTCGATGAATGATATTAAATCTATTCTTGAGAATATTTCATTATCTGAATCAGATGAAGCAATTGATGATAATGATGTAACGATTGGTAATGATGATGGCGAGGAAGATCTCCTTATTCCTGAATTTAATCTTCCACTATCAGAGCAAGATGCAGTACACGAACCCGATAAAATTATAGAAAACACTGATGATATTGATCCAAATGAGAATATTGAAACAGATGACTTTGAAGAAGCAGAGGACATAGTAGCTTCAGATGAAGAAGTGGAAGATTTAAGCGATATTTCCGAAGAAGACCTAATTGAGAAATTTGAAGTTGCTGAACTTGATGAATATATAGATGATGGAATTAATGATGATCAAAAGAATATATCACCAGAGAAGTATCCTATTGATGAGGTTAATGATGATAATGATGAGCTAATTAAAGAAGAAAATGAAGAAGACTTCCATGATGAGGATATTAAGCCGGAACTAAATGATGATATTTCATCATTAGACAATGAGACAGACTTTTATAATGAAACTACTGATCAGGATTCTAATCCTCAAGAAAATGAGCAAGATCAAGAGGGGATATCTAATGATTATATTAATAATGTTTTCAATTCTGTTTTTGATTCTTTTGGTGCAGAGGGTGTTGATCTATCATCAATTCCAAACACTGATAAAAAAAGATTATCAGATATTTTAAGTAAATCGCTTAGTATTATTGAAGATTCATTTAAAGATTATGACACTGACAATAAAAACAATAATAGCGAAACTGAAGATTCAATAAGTGATCAGAACGATAGTGAATTGGAAATTGACGATATTGAATTAATGAAGCAATCACTTGGGCTTGATGATAAGGAAGAAGATGCGCCTAATTTAGCAGAAACAATTGCTAAGAAATTTGTTGAAGAGAGTACAAAACTTCCTAAGGATGATAATATAATTTCTGATGATGATACAGAGGAGCTTAAAGATTTTATTAATGAAGATTTCGAAGATGATGGCAAATAAGGTATAGTTGTTTTGCTTTTTGTAAGAATATGTAGATTTTTTTTATGATTGAAATACAAAATTGGGGATTGATTGATTATCGCTCTGCTTGGGACATGCAGAAAGAATTAGTATTAGACATACAGCAGAAGAGAGATAGGAGTGTATTAGTGCTATGCCAGCACCCAAGCGTTATCACAATCGGCAAAACTGGCTCAGATAAGAATATTGTCTGCCATCGCAGAATGTTAGAATCTGCGGGTATTGATATAATTTATAGTGATAGGGGAGGCGACGTTACTCTTCATAATCCAGGACAGCTTATTGGTTATCCGATATTCAATCTTAGCGATTATAAGGAAGACCTGCATTGGTTTTTGCGAAAAGTTGAGGGTTCGATCATAGAGCTACTTAGAGGATATGGAGTAGATTCTGATAGGGTGGAAGGACTAACAGGAGTTTGGGTGGAATCAAAGCGAAAAATATGCGCTATGGGTATGCACTGCTCCAGATGGGTTACTTCTCATGGTTTTGCCTTGAATGTAAGCAATGATATTTCTGAGTTTGGATATATAATTCCTTGTGGAATAACAGATAAGCAAGTAACATCAATATCTCATGAAACTGGCATGAATATTGATGTTAAAGAAGTTGAAAAGGGTTGCGAAAAAGTATTTAGAGATTTTTTTAAAAAAAATATTTGCGAAATTAAAAAAAAAGTATTAGATTAGCAATCCAAAAAATAAGCGAAAGTAGCTCAGTTGGTAGAGCATAACCTTGCCAAGGTTAGGGTCGCGAGTTCGAGTCTCGTCTTTCGCTCGACGACGTAAGTCGTTTCTTCCTCTTTATGCTGCATGCCTTGCTGTCACTCCCCCCGATGGCGAGGCATTTTTTATTTCAAAAAATTAATCTTTTCTAATATATTTTTTCTATTCATTTTTTTTTGTTATAATTATTATATTGTATTCAGACATGTTTCTTTGACATATACAAAATCATTGTTTAACTTTTCGTGGAGTGTTACATGAAGTTTTTAACAAGGTCAATTATTCTAATCTTGATATTGTTATTATCAGTATCAATTGTTTTCTCGCAGGAAGATGTTCTGCGTCCCAAAGGAAAGCCAGGGGGCTATGATTATACTTTCGATAGGAATCCTTTTATCATCGGATTTGAGGGAGGAATTAACTACAATATGTACAATCAGACATTAGCTTGGGATGATAACTATTATGAAGAAAGGGGCATTCCCAATCATCCTACTGTATTTGATGGCATAGAGTCAGCTAATGGAATTTCTCTTCATTTTGGTATGCTTTTAGATGTTCCAATTAACAGCACTCTGGGTTTGCAAGCCAGAATATCTTACGATATGAAGAACTATGGAACTACATCAAGTGGATATGATTGGGCATACTGGTGGGATATCCAAGGTTATACTCAAGAGAATATGGATCTTGATGTTGATGTAACTTCTTCATATCTAACATTTACTCCTTTGCTTAGAATTAATGCAAACGATAATCTATTCTTCACAGTAGGACCTACTTTCCATTTTCTAATGGGAGATATTGAAACTACATGGACTCCTACCGTCCGAAGTGATAGATTAGCAACTCTGGATCAATTTCAGTTTTGGAATAGACCAGGAGGAGATGGACAATCCACTGCAGAATTTAAGACAAGTACTGCTGACCCAGATGAACAAGCATTCTCTACAAGAGTTGGTATTGAAGCTGGTGTAGGATATAAAATACCAATTGCAAAAAGTATCTACTTAGTTCCCCAAGGACGTTTTCAATATATGTTCACGAAACAAATGGAAGATACAGGGTGGTATGATTTACAAACATTAGAAGTGTTCCAGACTACTACCGACAAGATGCTACATTCTCTGCAATTTGCACTCGCTATTTGGTTTGAACTATAATAAAGGAGGAACTACAAATGAAAACATATATAATACTACCCTTGCTCCTAATTGCTTTCGCAATGAACTGCTTTGCCCAGATTAACATCAAAGAAGCTGAATTTAACAGCCGGGAAGATGACTTCCCAACCTCCTTAGTCGAGAATGGCAAATATCTATTTTTCACTAGCGAAAGAAGCGACTTCCGACAGAAGATTTTTGTAATAAACAAAACTTCTGCCGGCTGGGATTTCCCTGAAATGCTGGATGACGATATAAACGACGGTATTCAAAATGGTGGTGCTACACTTACTCCCGACGGACAATATATGATCTTCGCTGCTTACGAGCATGGTGAAGATGGTTACGGAAGGACTGACCTTTATAGCGCTCGTAAAATAAATGGTGAATGGGAGCTAGTTAGAAATCTTGGAGCTAATGTTAATTCTGACACATGGGATTCACAACCATATCTATCATCTGATGGCTCAAAACTATATTTTGCTTCTGACAGAGATGGCGGTTATGGAGGTACTGATATTTATCTATCGGAGAGAACTGCAAGCGGTTGGAGCAATCCAAAGAATCTTGGCAGAACTATTAACACTGAGTATGACGAGATGTCCCCGATTATGAGCGCTGATGGAAGAATTATGACCTTTGCCAGTAATCGCACTAATGGTCTCGGTGGTTTCGATATCTATATCAGCAATATAAAGAACGAAGGGTTTACTGTCCCTCAGAATGCTGGTTCGCCAATTAATACTAACTATGATGAATATTACTATATCTCTGTACCAAATGCTGACTTAGCATATTTCGCCTCTAACAAACCCAGTGGTACTGGAAATCTTGATATTTATACAGTGATCCCCAATCCATACAAATCTGGTGCAGTTGTCCTGGTTAGTGGAGTGGTTAGCGACGCTGCCACAGGAGTTCCTCTTGGTAGCGAGATAATTGTTACAGATCTAAAAACACGAAAGAAGGTAGCTGTTTTTCGTAGTGATGATATTTCTGGCAAGTATTACGTTGTTCTTCAGCCAGGTAGATCATATTCTATAACAGCTCAAAAACCTGGATATGTATTCTATAGCGAACGTTTTGACATAGCCGATACAGACAAAGGTTACGAAATTGAGAAAAATATTCAACTTTCGCCTACTGGTACTCGCTTATTAGTGTTCTTTGATTTTGATAAATCTGAACCAAAGGACGAATCAATACCTGAAATGGATCGAATTATTCAATATTTAAGTGACTATCCAGAGGTTAATATACAAATAGAGGGACACACTGACGACCAAGGAACTGATGATTACAATAATAAACTCTCAATTGAAAGAGCAAAAGCTGTTCGTGAATATCTCGTAGCAGCCGGTATTGATGGTGCTAGGATTTCTGCCGTTGGATATGGCAAAACTAAACCTTTAATACCAGATAAGACCGAAGAAGCTCGTAAAATGAACAGAAGAGTAGAATTGAAGATATTAAGGTAGTTTTTTAAGGGATTACCTCACTGTTAGTTTTTCGTATGTTTAGTACGTGGCAATAAGGATATTTTCTTATGGAAACACCCCCTAACCCCCTCTTACTAAGAGTTGGAATAAGAATACATCACCCTCTTTTTAAGAGGAGGAAAGAGGGGGTGTTTTCTTTTCAAAATAAAATCAATCATCTATCCTTACGGAGATAGTCTTATATAACTTAATAACTCAACAAAGAAAATATGCAAGACAATACTGTAATAATAGCTAAGAATATATATAAATCATACTCGACAGAACAGAAAAAAGAAACTCCTGTTCTAAATAATCTTAGTGTTGAAATTGTTAAAAAGGAATTTATCTCAATAATGGGACCATCTGGAGTAGGGAAGAGTACTCTGCTTCATATTCTGGGTTCTCTTGATAATGCAAATTCTGGCTTGGTACGCCTTAAATATAGCGAGAACTGGTTCGATTACGAAAATATGAACTCCGAGCAATTGGCTTCGTTTCGCAACAAAGCAATTGGCTTTGTATTTCAGTTTCATCATTTACTTCCTGAGTTCTCAGCTTTGGAGAATGTTATGATGCCAGCATTGATTGCAGATATTTCGTTTAGTGCTGCTAAAGAAGTTGCACGCGGGCTGATGAACGACGTAAATTTATCTGGTAGGGAAACTCATAAACCATCAGAACTCTCTGGTGGCGAGCAGCAAAGGGTTGCCATAGCTCGTGCTTTAATCAATCATCCTGAATTTATTTTTGCCGACGAGCCAACTGGCAATCTGGATATGAAATCTGCTGAATCAGTAATGAATCTACTTCAAAGTATTCGCGATAAGTATGAAGTTACTACTGTAATAGCTACTCACAGCAAGGAAATAGCTCAGATATCAGATAGAATATGCAATATGGTAGATGGTAGTATTGAATAGTCCTGTCTTATCAATAAAATGATGATATATAATTTATCTCTTATTTTCAAATTAATTCATCTCAAGTTTTAGGACATTGATAGTTCAGAATTAATTATCTTTGTAACTGAAATTTGTGTAACTATTTTGAAATCAGAAAATGATAGATAGATTGGACAATAACAGGGAAAAAGCTATCCGTACTATTAAGATAATGCTATTCAGTGCATCCATAGTTCCCTCTTTACTCGGAGGTGCGCTAAGCTATTACTACGGAAGTTTTGATGTAATTCATTTCATACTCGTAGCTTTGGCATTATTTATCGGACAGGCAGGAGGCGATTATTTATACTATTATTTTACTCATCGCCATACTGACACAAGGGACTCCCATACAAAGATATTTTCTGGCTGGCGACCTTTGTTTACAGATATATTGCCCAAGGAAAAGGGGACTCTTTATGCGGGTATCTTTTGCCTTGCAATTGATTTTATAATAGGAGTTTATTTCACGTTGACTATTGGATATGTAGTTATTGCTTTAGCTTTGCTTGGTGGATTAGTCGCAATATTCTTTACACCACTAATGCTCAAAGGTTATAAAGAACCCGTGATTTTCCTAACGTTTGGTCCTTTGTGCTTGCTTGGTGTTTATTTTGTGCTTACAGGACAGATAGATTGGACACCAGTTGTAGTTTCATTACCGATAGCATTTTTAGTTACCGTTGTTGCATTCTTAAAGGGAGCACACTTTGAAATAAAGGAACAAGATGGAGACGCAGTAATCTTAAAGCTAAGCAAATCGAGAATATTATTACTTACTGTGTTTGCTTATCTTAGTTTGATCGTGGCTATTGTCGTAGGAGCCATTCCTTTGTGGGGATTACTTGGGTTCTTGTCATTGCCAATCTCAATAATCGTGCTGCGAGCCGTTAATAAAGAAGATAGCTACATTAAAGATTATCTTTGGGCTGTAGTTCGCTCAATTTACGCATTAGTTATTATGGGATTAACTCTATCATTAAGTTTTATTATTTAATATCAAATTAGGAGATTACAAATGAATATAAAAGAGACAATGGTTTTATGGTTCAAGGCAGCAAGAGCTCCATTTCTAATTATAAGTTTCATTCCTGCAGTTTTGGGAGGAATTATAGCTTATACAGATGGAGTTTTTGATTGGTGGACTTTTATTATCGTTACTGTTGGCATAGTAATGGCACACTCAGCAGCAGATTTCATAGATGATTATTTCGATTTTAAAAATGGCAATCTTGGCAACAAAGAGCAGCAGTTTCACGATAGCCCACTAATTGATGGTAAGATCAAGACGGGTCATGTCTTAATAGCAACTCTGATATGCCTTGTTATTGCATTGGCAGCAGGAGTCTATTTACTTATCGAAGTAGGGATGCCAGTGTTATATTTAATGCTGGCAGGCACTTTTATTGTTATGTTTTACACTTCTCCACCTATAAGGTTGAACTATAGGGGATTGGGCGAAACTATGCTTTTCTTTGCTTTTGGACCAATGATAGTAGTTGGAGTTTATTTAGTATTAACTCATAACTTTAGTTGGGCATCATTTTTTGCATCAATTCCACTTGGGATATTCACTATGAATGTGGGGCTTATTAGTAATATCTTTGACTATGATGATGATGTTAAATCTGGTAAAAAATGTATTCCAGTGAGATATGGGCAGAAAAGGTCTGTGCAATTACTAACTCTAACAACTATACTGGCATATATTTCAGTAATAGCAGGAGTGATACTTGTTATTTTACCTTTGTGGAGTTTGATCAGCTTAATCACATTACCTTTAGCCATAATGGTAGTGCTGGAAACCAGTAAATATGATGATAATTCTAAATATACTCCAGCTATGGGCAAAGCCATAGGATTATCAACTGTGATGGGTATTCTGCTTTGTATAGCGTTTATTATTTAGCATAATTGGTGTTATTGTAAAACACTCCGTCAGTCCCCCTCTACCATCACTCGTCGGGATCAGTGTAAAATAAGAGGGGGAGTAGTAATACAATATAATTCAATGGCTTACTCCCTCCCGTACTTGTAAGGGAGGGTCGGTGAGGGATCAATTCTGGGGTTTTGCAATGGTCTTATGATACTTTGGGGGGATTATTCTTGGTTTTGCTATGGACTTAAGGTACTTTTTCTTATACCTACTCACTGCAACT
>Ga0272443_10005003_pt1 | contig 13974 bp, 10 predicted proteins | sample SSMAcet12_FD_193581 | JGI IMG/M metagenome (GOLD analysis project Ga0272443, IMG submission 193581) | Marine sediment archaeal communities from Little Sippewissett salt marsh, Falmouth, MA, United States - SSM-Acet-12 | ecosystem: Environmental > Aquatic > Marine > Wetlands > Sediment ...
CTTATTATAGCTATATAGTACTTATTATCATCTGAATTTGTTATGGGTTTCTTGAATACCTGATGTGCGTCTATGATACCAATATTCTCCCCATCAAATTCGCAGTACTGACGATCTTCTATTATTTTAAGGTCTTGCTTGTTCAGAATTAATATCCTATCAATTCTTGATAATGGAAGAGCATAAGGTTCGTTGCATATTTCTACAATTAATGTCCTCAGAACGGATAAAGTAAGAGGGAGCTGAAGTATAAAGATAGTATATTGACCAAACTCGGAATCTGCACGTACTGTGCCGCCTACTTCGTGAACCATAGCAAAAACGACATCGAGCCCTACTCCTCTTCCTGAAATCTCTGTAACTTTGCCTGCTGTAGAAAAGCCAGGAAGGAAAAGAAAATCAAATAATTCATTATTGCTCATTTCTGATACCATATCTTTCGTAGCATAGCCGCGCTCAATAATCTTTGATCTTAGCTTGCTTAAATCAATACCTTTTCCGTCATCTCGTACAGAAATAATAAGCATTCCAGAGCGATGATGAGCTTCTAGAGTTATAGTGCCATGCTCTGGTTTGCCTGCGGCTATCCTCTCCTCAGGCATTTCAAGTCCATGATCTATAGCATTTCTGATCAGATGATTGAGTGGAGATTCCAGCTTTTCTAAAATATCCCTATCCACACTGGTGTTCTCCCCTTTGATCTCAAGAGTAACTTTTTTGCCGAGTTGTTTGGAAATATCTCTTAGTAATCTAGGAAAGCCCAAAACACCTTCAGAGAATGGCTTCATTCTAGTTTCAACTGTTTCGTTATAGAGTCGGTCAGAAAGAGATTCCATCTGCCTCGTAAATTTTGAGAAGTTCTCTATATGGTAGCTCATCTGGCTACTTATTGTGTCAAACTTTTCTAAAGATGTTTCAATTCGATGCCTCATATCTTCAGGTAGTTCTTCATCTCTTAACCACAAAAGTAAATTCTCATGATTGCTATGCAGCTCCATGAATGAGTTTTTGATCATTTGCAAGGAGTTAGAAAATGGCTTCAGAGATTTTGTCTGAACGAGACTTTCCCCAGCCAGACCCATGAGTTTATTAAGATTCTCAGAAAGAACACGTACAAAAGTACCTTCTTTAGGAGATTCCTTCTTATGCCTTAATTGTTTTTCTATTGGTTTCTGTATGCTCTTTTCAATATTGGATTCCTGATGGTCTAACTTTGTTATCTCAGTTAATTGTGGCTTTACTAAAGATGATTCTTTTTTTGAAGGTTTTTCACCAGAATATATTGTTTTTAGTATTTGTGTATATTCATTGATTCTGTCAATACTTGATCTAAGATAGCCGGGGATATCCTCTATGTTTAGGTTTAGAATGCCTTTATATAGATCATTGCATTGGAGCAAGAGGTCTATATCGTCGGAATTTAGCTCTAATACGCCATTCTGAGCTGAGGTAAGAACATCTTCCATAGCGTGGGATAGAGTTACGGAGTTATCAAGCCCAACAATTCTGGAAGCTCCCTTGATTGAATGAGCTGCACGCATTAGCGGTTCAATATTATCAGGTGTTTGGTTGTTTTCTATTTCAAGTAGCCCTACTTCAAGCAACTGAGTGTTATTTTCAACTTCGATCTGGAAAAGTTCAAGCATTGAAAAATCAATATCAACATCCTCAGTTGCCCGTCTTTGTGTTATATCAGATTCAGGTGTTTCATTTTTAAGTATTAATTCTGATTCAATTTTGTCTTTTGCAGTTTTATTACTCGATAGATAATCTCTTAATATTGAAGTAAGATAATCAATATTATCCTTTTGCTCAATCAATTTATTTGGGATTTCATTTATATCCAAATTCATAAGATCAATATATATATCATTTGCTTTCAGCAGAACATCAATATCATCACTATCAATTGCATATTTATTGTTCTGGCAGGCAGAAAGCATATCTTCCATAGCGTGTGCTAAGCCAACAGCTAAATCCAAGCCAACAATTCTTGCAGCTCCTTTTATAGAATGTGCAGCCCTCATTAGAGGTTCTATATTTTCAGATGAAGAATCCTGTTCAATGCTAACTAACCCATTTTCGAGAACCCCAGTGTGGTTCTCAAGTTCAATTTTGAACAAGTCTAACATTGAAAAATCAATATCCTCATTTTTATCTTCGTTACTCACCAGTTCAAGCTCCCATTTAATGACTTGAATAATTTCTCAGGATCAACAAATCCTATTTTTTTATTATTGTATTGAAATACTCTTTTCGACAATGACTCTGGTGCATTGACTAAAGTAGCAGGACCTTTTACTGTTTCCTCCATACTAAGACGTATAACTCCAAGTATTTCATCAACAATTAGTACATAACGATCATTATCATCTTTGAGGACTACCATCCTTTGACTTTTATCCGATGCACTATCCTCATTTTCTGATACATCAACTCCAAAAATTCTGTAAGAATTTAGGCAAAGTAACAATTCACCATTGATGTTTGCTATACCAAGAAAAACATCATTTGTCCTATCTGGTACGGTATGAATAGTTCTATAATTTATAGTTTCCTTGAAATATATTGTGGAAAGTGCGAACCATTCATTTTTAATCTTAAAAATAACTACTGAAATAGTGTCGGAACGCTCCATTTGCTTTGGCTCAGATATTTCTTTAGTCCAGATTTCTATAAGTTCTTCTGAACTTTCCCTATCGAGCAAACTTCTCCCTTTCTCAGAATAAACAGGACAAAGCCGGCAATGGGAATAAATATCGAGCTTCTCGCATACGCCAGACCCCGAAACGCCAATTTCTTTCCAGCATTGCTTTCCATTCTCTAATATTTCATTTTTTTTCATGTAGTTATGATCTCTTAATTGATCTTGATAATCTTTCTTTCATCGTCTTTGCTTGATTTAGCTTCCCCATATTCTCGTAGAGCAAACTTAAATGCAATAAAGTATTAGTATGGTAAGGAGATAAATAAAGCACTTTATTATACTGGATTATAGCATTTTCTTTATCGTTCATTCCTTCGAAAATCAACCCTTGTAAGAAATAGCAATTCTCATCAGCTTTATTCTTTAATGAATACTCAATGCAAAGCTCAAGTGCTTTTTCAAAGTTTCCCTTATCCGCTAAATCCTGTATCCTTTCTAAAGGATTAATTTCTTTTCTTTTTTCTGGTTTTGATGTCTCGTTCTTTTGTTCTGCTTTATTAGTAGTTCCATTATGATTAAAATCATCGAACACCTTTCTTGATGTCCTAATATTTGTTTTGTTTTGTATCTTGTTGATTACATTGTCTTTTGGTTTGGATTGCTCAATCTCAGACAGAGTTAAAGCAAAAGAATGCGGAAATTTAATCATAGAAAAACCATACCGAAGGAAATATGTAGTCTCAGTATGCCCTGTGAAAAGTACTCCTTTTGGATGTAGTATTTGTTTGATTTTATTCAAAACTATCAATCTGGCATCTGAAGTAAGGTAGATCAAAAGATTCTTAAAGAAAATGATGTGATATTTTTCTAAACTTTGAATAGTCTTTAGATTGAGTATATTATCTCTTCTGAAATTCACCAATCCACGAATATCATTGTTCAGTTGAAATCTATTTAGCCCTATTTTTGTGAAGTATTTATCAAGAAAGTATTTGTCATCACCTCTGAATGATACTTTATGATAAATTCCATCAATTGCTTTTTTGACTGAATCTTCACTTAAGTCAATTGCATCAATTTGGAAGCTATCTTTTGTCAAACCAAACTCTACAAGCGATATGGCAATTGAGTATGGTTCCTCACCTGTAGAGCATGGAGCAGATAGTATTTTTAGTGTATCGTAACTATATAAATATCTGTTTTTAGTTAACCAATATTTCAGATAATCATAAGGTTTAGAGTCTCGGAAGAACCATGTTTCTGGGACAATTATCATCTCAATTAGTTTAATACGAAGCTCTGATGAATTGATAAGCCCAAATAATAGCTCTTCTTCATTGTTTAAAATATGCTCAGCCATTATTGATCTAATAGAATTATCTATACCAGCATAACCAATGGAGTCAACGTCGAGCCCAATGGAGTCTTCCAGATACTTATATATTCTTCTAAAGATCATAATTTTCTACTTTTTTTATTCAGTAAGCCCTGCACTATTAGTATTTGGTAGCAATTGATCATATTTAATACATCTGACAATTACGTCATTTTCATAAATTATACCATTTAGCAGTTTTTCATTTTCCTCTAATACAGGATATTTTATTTCGTTATCGTCAATGTGCTTAGTTTCAGTCACTTTTTCTGCTATCATACCAATTAAAGTATTATCTATTAATGAACTACCTGTATTAATAATTATGATTCTGGTACTTAATAACTTTTTAGATGGATTGCCAGTTAGCTTAAGAGCAAGGTCTATCACAGGTATCATAGTCCCTCGATAATTAATATAACCGAATATGTTATCACTATCCTCAGCTATACTCTCTATTTTGACAATTGGGATTATCTCCTTAATAGTTTTAGCATCTATCGCGTATTTTTTACCACCGATATAGAACATCAGCAAAAGGCGTTTTTTATTTCTAAGGTTACCTGCTATCATAAATAATTAAATTTTAAATTTAGATAATTCGTTATTCATATTGTTCAAAGTTTCAGTAAGTACGTCCGTTATTTGTCTGAATTTCATTAGAGCATCTTTGGTATAAGTTGCTGATTCATTCAACTGTTGCATAGCTTCCTTTATTTGATCTGCTCCCTCCGACTGAATTTGCATACCTTCATTTACGGAATTAAACTTTGGAACTAAATCATTTATATGGCTAATCAATCCACTCATTTCTTCGCTTATAGAAGCAATAGTAGAAGAGCTACGGTTTGTCTTATCAGTATAACTTTCGACGGCTATTACTCCGTCTTTAACAGCTTTTTGTGTTTCTGTGATCATTTCCTCAATATCAAGAGCAGCTACTGAAGTTTCGTCCGCAAGCAGGCGTATTTCTCGTGCTACTACCGAGAAGCCCGCACCTTGCTCGCCTGCCTTTTCGGCTTCTATGGCGGCGTTAAGTGATAATAGGTTAGTACGGTTTGCCACTTTAGTTATCTTAGTAATAATGGCGCTGATATTTTCGGTTTTGCTATTAATAAGTACCAATTTATCAGATATTTCTCCTGTCTCATGCTTTAGTTCCAACATAATAGATTTGATTTCTGTTAAATTATTTATCCCAGAAACAGCCAGATCAGAAGCATTTGTTACCATATCGGATACATTATTCATTGTTTCTGCAAGGTCTCTGGAGGTTGAGGAGATTTCCTTGCTGGTAGCATTTACTTCGTTAGTAGAAGAGACTTGTTGAGCGATTGTGCTTTCTAAGTCCCTTGCTGATTCAGATATTGAGCCAGCAGAATCCGAAACCTCTCTACCCGAAAGCTGCACTTGTTTTAATAATGAATCTAAGTTAGCCGTCATTCTTTCAATAGCAGAAAATACGATAAGCAGTTCATCATTTGGTTCCATTTTTTGTAAATCTTCGCCATTCTTTAATCTCAGATGCTTGGATTTGCTTTCCTCGAAATCATTAATGGCATTATTGATATTTCCCTGTGCTATGTCTTTGGCAATTCTTTCCAATGCTTTCAAAGGTTGTGTTATTGACCTTGAAATATACAGCACCATACCGATAGCAAATACCAGAGCAATGGCACTTATTAGAATTGATAGTAATTTTTTAGATTTATGATCATCAATTCTTTGCTGAAGTAAAATATCAAGTTCCTCAAAGACTTTATTCCAAAAGAGCGAGCCGCTATGAATAACTTTTTGAGTTGAAGAATAAAGATCATCAAAATCTATCTGATTATTCACTTTCATTAGATCATTCAATAAAACGAAATAATTCTCTAATGCTTTATCATATTTAAGAAGTGTTTCGGGAAGTTCTTTCTGTAAGGTAATGCTATAATCATAATAATTAATATCTTCGGATATAGAAACTTTTACTCCATCGTTAATTCTCTTCCTGTATTCATCCTGAATACTATTTGAGAGAAATACTATTCTAATAATATCTTGTTTCGAAATGGAATCTGTTAAACCAATATAAGTCGTTAGCATCATCAGGTCATTTAGCTTTTTATGCATAGAAGGCATAACAAGCAAAGAAACATCCATTAAATAATATGAGTCTAAATCAAGGTCTAATATCAGATTTGATTTATTTCCAATATATCTGATTAAGGAAATGATGTTGTTACTGATCTCATCATACATTTCATTTGTTATTTCAGGATCATAATTTTGCCAATTATCTAAAAGAACAGACCATTTCTTACTAATTGATTGAGGTATAATATCTTTCTCGCCAATAATCTCCAAATCAGAAGGAAGTGTTCTAATATATCTGCCATATTTATCGTTTGCATCAATCAATCTGCTGAATGATTCTCTAATTCGATTCGTAGAGATATCCATTTCCGAAATCAATGCATCAATACTTAGCTTATTACTTAATGTATCATCATTTCTAACTGTTTGGTATAACATGTTATACTTTTGATGATTTTCGATATTTAAGAGAATATTTGATAGTGGCTCTAAAAGCTTATTACCATAAATTTCTTTCTGGCTAAAAGATATATCATGGTTATAGCCATTAATTACAAAGAAAAGCAAAACTGCGATCGGCAGTGAAAATGCCGCACTTAGTATAAGTAATTTCTGTGATATCTTTATTTTTCTGAAAATTGTTTTCATAAGATTCCTATGAATTAGTTTTAGTCAACGTTGAAACGCAAAACTTCATTTTGCATAGTGGCTACGGCTTCGTTCAATTGCTTTGATGCTGCGGAAAATTCGGATATTGATTGCCTGATATTCTCAGCAGTTGTTGAAAGCTGTTCCATAGCTTCTTTTATCTGAGCTGCACCTGTAGCTTGTGTCTGCATGATTTTATTTACGAATTCGAACTCTGGATTTAGATCATTTACCTTATCAATAACACTTGTTAACTGATGGCTTATTATGCCAGTATTCTTAACACTACTCCTCACCTGATCACCAAAACGATCCATTTCCATTACACCTGAACTAACAGCCGAGTGCATTTCATTAACCATATACTCAATATCTTTAGTAGCTATGGCAGTTTGATCTGATAGCCGACTAATCTCGCGAGCCACAACCGCAAAGCCCTTACCATATTCTTCTGCTTTTTCTGCTTCAATGGCAGCATTCAGGGATAGGAGGTTTGTTTGGTCAGATATTTCATTTATAGTGGTAACAACTCCTGATATTTTATCTGCTTTATTGCTGATTAGATCTAACTTAGATGAAATTGAATTGGTTGCCTTTATCAGGTTTTGAAGTTCATTTTCCATTTTGTCAAGATTCTGTCTACCAACTTCAGCTAACTCTGAAGTATTTTCCACAGACAATCTGACTTCGTTCATATTATTTGCAAGGTTTTCAGATGTAACTTTTATCTCTTTGCTAGTAGAAGACACTTCAATAGTTGAAGCTGCTTGCTCCACTACTATTGCCTCAAATTCACGTATGGATGCGATAATTTCTGTAGTAGAAGTGCGTACTTTGATACCTGATGAACGAACTTCGCCAATAAGCATTGACAGACTTTCAGCCATATTTATCACTGAATTGAAAAGCCGTGTTATTTCGTTCTTATCTGTTTTACTCTCAGCTAAAATCCCACTTAGATCATTCTTCCTTTTATTTCTGATAATCTTTTGTAGATATTCCTTAGCTTTATTTCGGCTTTCGCTAATATTTCCGTTTGATATTATTTCTAAAGTGCTGGCTACAAATTTAATAGGCCTAGTAATATTATTGCTAATAAATATTATTACAAGAAAAATCAGAAAAAAACCTACACCTACAAGAATCATGATTGTATTCCCTAATTTAGTGTTTTCTTCGAGAAACTCTTCTTCTGGGAAAAACATAGCAATCCCCCAACGTACGATAGGAATATAATTGTAAGCAATATACCCATTTGAGCCATTAGAAATATTACTATATTCAATGAAACCAACCTTGCCATCAGTCATTTCTTTGCCAATTTGCTGAAGGGTTTCGTCTGATGTTTCGTTAGCTAAAGTATAGACCGTCTTACTCATAATATAATCAGTTTCTGGATGAACAATGAAAGTTCCATCTTCAGAAACTAACAAGGAATAACCAGTTTTGTATATTTTAATTGAGTTAAGCATATCCTGTAATGACTTAAGAGGAATGTCGCATGTAAGCACTCCAGCGAAAACTCTTGCTCCATTTTCTATTCTATAGAAAGGCATTGAGTATGTTATCATCAAAATATTCCCACCACCTTCATCGAAGTATGGCTCGCTCCAATGTGGTTTATCATTCTCTTTTGGAATTTTGTACCAGTCCCATTTCTTATAATTGTAATCGCCCATAGCCAGATCGGCATATATTAGATTTTCACCTGATTGATAATAATATGGACAGAAATCTTCAGTAGTATCACTATTTTGGAAGGATTCAAAAGCTATACAAGAACCAAAGACATTCTCCTGTTTTGCAACAATGCTTTTCAAATAGCTATTTATTGTTTCTTTATCATGGTTGCTGCATTCTATAAAGCTGGTCATACCCAATGCAATTTTTTCTGTAGAGCTTAGCAGTGATTCTATTCTGAATATTGCTGACATTAGTGTTGTTTTGGAGCTTTGTTCTACTCTGTCTATGACTATGCCGCGAGATACAACATTAAAATAAGCAAACTGCCCCATAAATATCAGAGAAGTTGATATAATTATATAGAATGATAGTCGGAATGCTATGCTTTTGTTTCTAAACATATATTTGCCTAATAAATTATTTATTTCAATCTAATATTGAATATATTATTATTCTATAAACAACTAAAATAACAAAAAATTCATTATTATTATAGTGTCAATCCACAAAAAGATTAAGATAGAGATAAATAAAATCTTAAGCAATGGCAAATCAAGAAATTTTATATAACTAAAGACCATTGCAAAACCCCAGAATTGATCCCTCCCCGACCCTCCCTTACAAGTACGGGAGGGAGTAAGCCATTGATATATAATTATCATGAAAATCTCCCCCTTTTTTAAAAGGGGGACAAAGGGGGATTTTCTTCTATTTTGCAATGGTCTTATAACTATATTATTAATATGTTATATCTAAAACTAATTTTGATTTAATCAAGAGAAATACTTTGCAGTTCCAAGTACTAATCCAATAAACCAAAGGGGGCTATTCTGATTAAAGGAACAATATTGGTTTAAGATTTTTCTTTTATTAGAACTACTGCCGCAGGATCAATGACTCTGAATGTAAAAGATTCAGTAAAATATAGATCTACATCCTTATCGTCAGCATGTTGAAAGCCAATTGACATATCGTTACCTAAGGTGAAGATGAAATCCCCACCACGTTCGGATACAACCATAGCATCTTTTACATTGTTCGTTAATATAATTTTACCATCAATTAAATCCTTTAATTGCTTTTTCAGAGGGTATCCCATGAATATGCTGGAAATTTTCTTCCACTTATCTGTGTTCATAACTAATGTATAAGGTCCATTAATATGACTATCAACCAATGTGAAAACGGCATCAGTCATAGTTTTCAGAAAACTCTCCGGTTTATTTTCATAATTCATTGGTTTCTGTCCATAGCTATTTGCTATACCTTCGATTGCTGCCTGCTCCAAGCCGTAATAGATAGTATTTTCTTCGAATTCAGCTATCTTTCTAGCAGCGTTTTCCATATCTTCAAATTCAACTTCTTTAGAACCACGCACGAGATCATCCATATCCCAGATATTTACTTTAAATGGGATTCGAACTTCAACCAAAGGTTTTACGTTGCGTATGCCAATGCTAATGTCCTTATCCATTTGCTTTTTGGGAATAGTAAGTTTCCCAATATTAACAGATGCATAATCCCAGCCAAAAGGTCCTTCTACATCAATAAATTTTCTGGCAGAGAGAATATTACTAAAAACATCTTTTGCTACTTCATTAATTTCATCCCATGCTTTCTGGTTGATGGGAGCTAACTCTCGTTTTAACATATCCATAATGCCTCCTCTTTCATTTTATTTTTCTTATGCCGAGATCCGATAAACCCTTAGTAACATTACTGCCACTATCGCCACTCATTTCGTCTTCTTCGATTTCAGTTATTTTCTTGTCCTTGAATAAATATGTCCTTAGGTTTTCATCCCAGTTAGGCATATTTCTCCGTAACCACTCTAAAACCATACAAGCGTGTTCAATTTCCTCGTTTCGATTATGGGCTAATATTGCAGCTAATGCTTCATCCTGAGTAGCATCTACTCTTTGCTGATACCAATCCACGGCTTCGATTTCTTCCTTTAAACTATTCAAGGCACGTGTATAGTCCCTAGTATTTGGATTTAGTTCTTCGGTCGGTTCATGATAATCTGACATTTCGTTTCCTTTCTTTAATATGGAATAGATTATTTTAATTTTTCGGATATTTCGTTTAGGTTTTTTTCAAATTCTTCTTTTTTCTGACCTAATTTGACCTGCAATTTACCAATCATTTCATCGAATTGTCCTTCGCGAAACATTAAGTCTTCATCGGATAAATCAGCAAATTTTTGCTTTAATGATCCTTTTACCAAGTTCCAGTTTCCTTTTAATTCGTCATAATTTATGTTTTAATCCTTAAATTATTATTAATACATATATAATAAAACATCAGAACGAATAATTCATTCTGAATAAATACACTCTTTTTGGGATTAATATAAAAAAACGGATAATGTACTCTCTTGCAAATTCGTGCAAGTGATCAGCCATATCCTATATGTTTTGTTTTTCATCATATATATACTTAGACTGATTAAGTCCGATTATATTTTAATTAAATGAAATTAATCTCTAATACTAAAATAAAGTATCCTTACCCTGCTCCAATATTGTAATACGTGTGTATAAGTCAAGAAATACTTATCATTATCCAGCAATCTTACTTATATTCACTTTTTATTCTGTTTAATTATTATTATTTTTAATATCTATAAATATTGAAATAGCGAATTGATGAAAACCCAAAATAGAAATGTGGATTTATACGATAGGATTTATGAAATAGTCCGTCAGATCCCTGTTGGAAAAGTAACTACTTATGGTGCGATTGCAGAAAGTATTGGCATAAAATCCTCAGCCCGAATGGTCGGATGGGCTTTGAATGTAGCCGCAAGTCGTACCGATATCCCCTGTCATAGAGTTGTAAATCGAATGGGCGAGCTTACGGGGAAATTGCACTTTGCTACACCTAATTTGATGCGTGAACTTCTCGAAGCTGAGGGCATCGTTTTTACTAAGGATAGTGTAAATATTAATAAGTACTTTTGGGATCCAAATATTTTATGAAGTATATGATATTAATAAATTTTAAGTAAATATTTGTTAATATTTTATTAAATTGTTGAAATAGTAAAAAGCGATTATTGCTTAACTTAGTACTAAGAAAGGAGCTACTTTGGATATTTTTAAGCGCTGTATTGATTTTACAAAGGCAGATGAAGTAAAAGAATTGGGGTTATACCCATATTTTCACGAAATTGAAGAAAACGAAGGACCAGTTGTAATCATTGGTGGCAAAGAAGTCATAATGGCTGGTTCTAATAATTATTTAGGGTTAACTGCTGATCCAAGAGTTCAAAATGCTGCAAAAGAATCTATCAATAGATATGGTACAGGTTGTTCCGGCTCAAGATACTTAACTGGCACAGTTGCGCTGCATAATGAATTGGAAAGACGTTTAGCAAAATTCCTTGGATATGAATCCGTACTTCTTTATAGCACCGGCTATCAAACTGCTATCGGAGTTATTTCCACATTGGTTACCAAAGGCGATTATGTTATCTCTGACAAAGAAAATCATGCCTCAATAGTTAATGGGTGCATGATGGCTAAGGGTGGTTTCGTAGAATTTGTTCGCTATAAGCACAACGATATGGAATCCTTGGAGCAGACTTTGGCGCGCATTCCTGAAACTGCTGGCAAGTTTATAGTAACAGATGGAGTATTCTCAGTATCAGGAGAAATAGTTAATTTACCTGACCTACTGAAAGTAGCTAAAAAATATGGTGCAAGAGTTATGGTTGATGATGCTCATTCTGTTGGGGTTATTGGCGAAGGAGGACGCGGCACTGCAAGCCATTTTGATCTAACCTCAGAAACAGATTTGACAATGGGCACCTTCTCAAAAACTTTTTCTTCCCTCGGTGGATTTGTTGCTGGACCAGAAAGAGTGATCAATTATCTAAAACATCAATCACCAGCATTAATATTCAGTGCAAGCCCTACTCCACCTTCATGCGCAGCTGCATTGGCAGCCCTTGATTTACTTGAAGAAAAGCCCGAATTAGTTGAGAAATTAATAACTAATTCTGACAGAATGCGCGATGGCTTCGAGAAACTTGGTTTTAAGATAATGAAAAGCAAAACAGCCATTGTACCTGTTATTGTTGGGGATATGGATACAGCTTTTGTATTCTGGAGGAAACTATTCGATCTTGGGGTTTTCGTAAATTGCTTTGTGCCGCCAGGAGTTCCACCTAATATGAGCATGATGCGAACCAGTTATATGGCTTCACATGAAAACGAACATCTCGATAGAATACTTGAAGTGTTCGAAGTAGTTGGAACTGAATTGGGATTAATCTAAGATAATATGAAACGAATTAGAATAATCTGTGTTATTTATATATAGATAAGAAGTATTAAGCGTTATTTTTTTGTTAAACGTATTTTTTGTTTTTTATATCATAAAAATTACTAATATTATGAAACTAAATAAGATAGATTATTTAACTATAGATTTTTAGCTACTATTGGAGGAATCATGCAAAAAAAAATAATTACACTTTTTTCGTTATTTGTTTCTATTATGCTACTTGTGCCAAGCACAAGCTATAGCGAAAAATCAGATCTTGAAAAAGTAAAGGAAAAACTACCACATTTGCTAGGGGCAAATAACGTAGGTAAAGAATTCTGGCTTACTATACCGCCATGCTACGAAGTACCGGGTGATAACTTTATTAAACTTTTTATTACATCACCCTACGAAACTTTAGTTCAGGTGAGTGTGCCAGGTAGAGGCCTTATGATCAATCGTTCTACTAGACCCAATGACGTAATCGAAATTAATATTACTCCAGCTCAAGGGCAACCATATACCAAAGGCGAGTATCAAGATGAAGTACCAGAAGAAGTCTATAGGAAACTGGGTATAAATATTAAAGCCGAAGATCCAATAGTTGTTTATTGCGTTGTACGTTATCAACATACAAGTGATGGTTTTCTTGCTTTGCCTGTATCATCCCTTGGTCGTGAATATATTTCATCGCCTTATGCTACAGATCCAATGTTTAGAGCAGTATGGAATGACAAATTTCCGAGTTTTTCTGGAATAGTTGCAGCTTATGATGGTACTCAAATTAGGTTCAAACTTGGTGGAGGAGCTTCTAATATGACAGCAGGTGGTATGAAGCCAGGTGAAGTAAAAACATTTTCAATGGATGAAGGTGATGTCTTTATGGTATCCTCAAAAGGAGACTTCGGCGATCTATCTGGTAGCCATATTATTGCTACTAAACCAGTTGCTGTTGTTTCTGGGGTAATGTGTACAAACATCCCTGTTGGAAACCAATGGTGCGATTACACAGTAGAAATGGAAATACCAACATTTACATGGGGAACTCACTATCACGTACCAAAGATTCCTAACAGAAAGTACCCACCACTTATCAGAATTTTTGCAAAAGAACCAAACACAAGTCTATTTAGAGATGGTAACAGTATCGGCTTCTTACCAGAGGCAGGTGGTATGGAAAATAAAGCATATATTGAAAGAAGACTAACACCAACAGCAGAGAATCCACGCTCAGCTTTGATTCATGCAGATAAACCAATTGGTATAACATTAT
>Ga0272443_10005004_pt1 | contig 13973 bp, 13 predicted proteins | sample SSMAcet12_FD_193581 | JGI IMG/M metagenome (GOLD analysis project Ga0272443, IMG submission 193581) | Marine sediment archaeal communities from Little Sippewissett salt marsh, Falmouth, MA, United States - SSM-Acet-12 | ecosystem: Environmental > Aquatic > Marine > Wetlands > Sediment ...
ACAGGTTTCTGAGGAGCCCTCCTTTCTGTTGATCAGTCAATCATTCAAGTTCAGCTTTTGCCTCATCGATCACGCTGGGTGTGATTTCTCCATATCCCATCTCTTCAGCATACTCTTCAGCTGCAATTTTGATTCTGTTACGGAAAAAGGAAGGTATCTGTGCGAGCAACTCCTGAGCGTCTTCACTCCATACAAGTTCGCTGTTTCTGTTTCGTACGGCGGATCTGTATGACTGTGTTATGTTGCTGACAAAGTCATCAATAGCCTGAATGTTGGAAAGTTCCTGGGGAGCAAACACCTTTTCGGCGAGGATTTTGTTTCGAACCATGTGTATCTTGAGCTGAGGAAGATACATCATGGTCGCCATAGGTTCAGGACTGCCACAGGTGAGAAAAAGAGCGATTTTTTTCCTTCTCAGATATTTTTTCAGGTTACTCTGAAAAAAAGAACCGAGCAGCTCGGATGATACCAGCAGGTAGTAAATCGGGGCTCCCATGATAACAACGTCAAAGTCCTGAAGAAAACTGTAGTCAGCGGTCGCCCTGCATTTTCCTTTTTCCACATACGCTCCAGTTTCGGCCAGACTTTTGCCGAGGGCATCGACAAATCTGTCAGTTGATCCGCCTGCAGAGCGCGTATCATAAAGGATAATGGCTTTCATTTGTTGGGAAGAATTGGGCATGATTTCTCTGTCAAAGGTTGTGCGGTTAAGCGCTTGGAACGCCTCAGTATGTAATGAGTTAGTATAACATATTAGATGCTAAATCTCAACAGCCGAAGAGCTGATGAGATAGAGAAGAGGCCGGCTTCTTCTCCGGTATGCAATTGTCAGTGTGGCATGTGCAGACCGGTATGTCTGCAACGTAATACGGATGATTGAGGGGATTTCCTGAAATTTTTCAGAAATAAAAAAGAGGGTGATATTCTTCACCCTCTTGTAGCGTTCACGTTGTATCAATGACCGATCATACGAAATGTGCGAAGATTTCAAGCAGATCCACAACTCTTGAAGAGTAACCGAGCTCATTATCATACCAGCCGACTACCTTTACCATGTTGCCTGTCGCCATGGTGAGCTGGGAATCGAGGATACAGGAATGCGGGTTTCCAACGATATCGATTGATACCACGGGATCGGTGCAGAACTCAAGAGCGCCTCTCATGTTTCCTTCCGCTGCCTTCTGCATCGCGGCATTGACTTCTTCCCTGGTGGTAGATTTTTTCAGGATAACAGTCAAATCCGTTACCGAACCGTCCGGAACGGGAACGCGCATTGCCATTCCGTCAAGTTTGCCGACAAGTTCAGGAATAACAAGGCCTATGGCTTTTGCGGCACCTGTACTTGTAGGTATGATTGAGGACGATGCAGTTCTTGACCGACGCAGATCTTTATGAGGGAGATCGAGAATTCGCTGATCATTGGTGAATGCGTGTACGGTGGTCATGTACCCTTTTTCAATGCCGAAGTTATCTTCGAGAACTTTGGCCATAGGCGCAAGGCAGTTTGTCGTGCAGCTTGCGTTTGAGATAATTTCCTCATCGCCTGTGATGGCGTCATCGTTCACACCGAGTACGATCGTGGCATCAACGTTATCTTTGGCAGGAGCTGAAATAATGACTTTTTTCGCTCCGGCGGCGATGTGCTTTGCCGCTCCCTCTCTGGTTGTGAAAATACCGGTTGATTCCACGACAAGATCAACACCCAGTTCTTTCCAGGGAAGCTGTGCAGGATCTTTTTCCGAACAGATGATGATTTTGTTTCCGTTGACAACCAGTGAACTGTCTTCGACCGCTATTTCAGCGTTACAGATCCCGTGGGTTGAATCATATTTAAGAAGATGAGCCAGTGTCTTGGCGTCACACAAGTCATTAATCGCGACCAGTTCGATTTTTTCATTGTTCAATGCCTGACGGAATACCAGACGTCCTATACGTCCGAACCCGTTTATACCTACTTTTACTTTTCCCATGATAACGTTCTCTGGTTTGTTGTATTCAAAAAAATTCATGTCATGTGCTGGAGAATAAGATAACTATAATAAAATATTCAGCTTTTTTTAAGAAAACTTTCGGTTAAAAGTGTTTTTAATCCGTTGAAACTGCCGTTACTCAACAGGATAATAATGTCATTATGTCTGATGTTTTCGTGAATATATCGCACGATATCCTCCGGGTAGCAGGCAGGATCTTGTCCGGACTGAAATATTTTTTTACCTGAACCGGCGATAGACGAGCAGAGTTTTTCGGTGTCGAGACGTTCATGTTCTGCATATCGTTCAGGTCGATGAACCTTACCGATAATAATAATATCGGCATCGTTGAAGCTGTTTTCCAGATCCTTCTGGAATATGTTTCTTGTGCTGGTATTTGATCGGGGTTCAAAGCAGGCCAGTATTCTTCTTTCAGGGAAGCGCTGGCGTAATGACGAAAGGGTTGCCCTGATAGCGGTGGGGTGGTGTGCGAAATCGTCGAAGAGTGTGATGCCGTTATCGAATTCTCCGGCAATCTCCATCCTTCTTTTCGGTCTTTTGAAAGAAAGGACTCCTTCGGCAATAACCGGAAAGGGGATACCTGCATGAGAGGCCGCAGCTACAGCCGCTACGGTGTTGAGAATAGTATGGTCGCCGTACTGGTCGATCCGGATAGTTCCCGCAATGTTCCCTTTGTGCGCCAGTTGAAAAGAGGTGCCTGTTTCGCTGACATCGATATCGGAAACCGACCACTCGAACTCTTCGGACATACCGAACCGCTCAACCGGACAGAACGCCTGACTGCTTATTTCCGAGGCGGTTGTATCATGGCCGTTGACAATCAGTACTCCATTTGAAGGAATAAGCGCTATGAATTGCCGGAAAGATTTTACGATATCGTCAAGGGAACTGAAAATATCAGCATGATCGAATTCTATGTTGTTGATTACCGCGATATCCGGGCGGTAATGCAGGAACTTGCTTCTTTTATCAAAACAGGCAGTATCGTATTCATCACCTTCTGCTATAAAGTAGTCGCCCTCTTTTTTGCCTGACGGCCTGCACCCGGCGTTAAAATTTTCAGCGATCCCGCCGATCAGAAACCCCGGAGCAAGGCCTGCGTGCTCGAACAGCCACGCAGTGAGGGAAGTTGTTGTTGTTTTGCCGTGAGTTCCTGTTATGACGACCGATCTGTTTTTCCCGATAAGTTCCCTGCGAACGATCTCCGGCATTGAAATAACGTTCATGCGATGGTCGAGTACACACTCGAGTTCCGGGTTTCCCCTGCTGATCGCATTGCCCACGACGATAACATCCGGTGCGTCTCTGAGCAGGTTTGACGGATCAAAACCTGTGTGGCATGGAATCCTGTGTTTTGCGAGATAGTCGCTCATTGGCGGGTAGAAGGCACTATCGGACCCTGAAACCTGGTGTCCCGCCCTTGAAAGAGCGACGGCAACCGACGCCATGGCTGTTCCGGCTATACCGATAAAATATAGTGAGGACATGATGTTTTATCGGGTTTTGAGAGTGAGTGTATGTATCATCATGTGTTCAATCCGGATTGTTCAATGGCTTCTTCTGAGCAGAAGTGATTTTCCATACATAGATGCTGTAAACTACAAGCAGGGCATTGATGATGCCGACAATCACGAAGGGTGCTTTTGGGCTCATGTTGTCAAAAAGCCGTCCTCCTGTTGCCGCAATAATCAGAATGCCTATTGCACCGCTGATATTGAATGCCCCGAGGACAGAGCCTCTTTTTGCTTTAGGGGCTTCCTGGCCGATAAGTGATTGTGCCCCGAGAAAGACGCTGATCTGGCCGATACCGAGCAGGATAAATACCAGATAGCCGATCGGATCGAAAGGGTTGTTGAGAAGAAGAACTGAAAGATTTCCGATCATGGCCAGAAACATGCAGAGTGCCAGAGCACTGACACGGTTGATACGGTCGATGACCGGCCCTATGAGTGGAGCCCAGAGAAGCGCAGCGATCTGGGTCATGATAAATATGGTGGTGCCTTTTCTGAATGCTTCGCCTGACTCCATTCCCATAGCAAGACCTGCTGTAATGCCCCAGAGGCTCAGAAAGGTGCCATTGATTGACTGATCGCCTCTGGCAATGAATGCAGCGGAGTAGGAGAGGAGAATCTTGGGGTTTTTTGCTGCAGTGAAGCCGCTCTGAAACAGTTCCCTGAGCGGAGGGCGCTCATTGCGTTTAACCGGGGTGCCTTTCTTGAGTCCTGCTGCACAGACGACTGCGGTGATTGTTGCCAGAGCGGCAATGCTCAGATGGGTGATGAATCCGGCCTCGATTTTTCCGATGCCCCGGCTGGTCAGTATTTCCGGAAGCGAACCGAAAAACTGGTTTGTGATAACGATTCCGAGCCCGTTGAGCAGCCCGATAAGGGCGACCATTTTACCTCTTGAACGTTCTGCAGGATAGTCTACGAGAACGGTTGACAGAGCTCCCGCGATGGCAACGATTGCGAGGGCATATATGATTCGAAATAACAGCAAGTCATTGACTGATGAGGCGAAAGGGTAGAGGGCATAGGTAAGAGCCATGAGCAGAAATCCTGCAGTGAAGACCGGTTTTCGACCGATGCGGTCCATGAGAATGCCTGCGGGAATAAAAAAAAGCAGTGTTACAACTTCTGTCCAGAAAACAAGATCTCCGCTTATTACGCCTTGCTCGGAAACGGGGATGTTGAGGTGGATGTTGAGAATATATGTCTGTCCTATGGACAGAAAGGTGATCATGCCGATAGAGAAAAAAGCGGCATAGAAAAATGTCCATGCATGATAGGGCTGTATTGATGGATCCAGTTCAATCGGGCCTATTTTGTGCGTGCTTTTATCGGTATTCATGGACTGCATATTTGATGAAATGGTGGACTTTATAAACTGAACGTTTACTACAGGTGACAGAATGATGGCAGAAAGTGCTGCATTCTTCCTGACAGCCATTATTTGGGATTGAGTACCCCGTCTTCCATTCTAAGGCATCGATCAGCTGTTGCCGCATATTCCTCATTATGCGTAACGATAACAAAGGAGGTACGGTGTTCCTTACTGAGGCCTGCCATAAGATCATAGAGTATCGCGCTGTTTCTGCTGTCAAGATTTCCACTCGGTTCGTCAGCGAGAATCAACAGGGGTGAATTCATCAAGGCCCGTGCGATAGCCACCCGCTGCTGTTCGCCACCGGAGAGTTCGGCGGGGAGATGATGCAGCCGGTTTCCAAGCCCGAGTTTCTCCAGTAGCTGCGAAGCTTTTTCTTTTGCCGGGTTAAGCTTTCCTGTCGCTATGAACTCGGACATGGCTACGTTTTCAACAGCGGAGAAATCGGAAAGCAGATGATGAAACTGAAAGACAAAGCCGATTTTTCTGTTTCTGAAAGCAGCGAGAGCTTTTTGTGAGAGGGTATAGCGTGTGTCGCGGAAAAGCGGTTCTCCGTTGAACGAGATGTTGCCGTTGTCCGGCGTATCGAGTGTCCCGAGTATGTTCAGCAATGTTGTTTTGCCGCTTCCCGAAGCACCAACCACGGTTACCATTTCACCGTCGTCGACCGTGAGATCTATTCCCCGGAGAATCTCTATGCTTTTCTGGCCGGGGAGAGTGAACGATTTAAATAGAGCGTGTGCTTCAAGCATATAATAAAAGTGATCAGTGACGAGTAACGAGTGATGAGGGGAAAGTCAAAGATCAAAAAAATACCCCGGATAGCATTGTGTCTCGCAAAACGCCTTTTGGTTTCAACAAATCAACAGTTCAACAAATCAACAAATCAACAAGAAATTTATGGTCTTATCTGTCCGTCGCCTTCAATAACCCATTTGTAACTCGTCAGCTCCTGCAGGGCCATGGGGCCGCGAGCGTGGAGTTTCTGTGTGCTTATGCCGATTTCCGCGCCGAGCCCGAACTGAGCTCCGTCGGTGAAAGCTGTAGAGGTATTGGCATAGACCACAGCAGCATCGACCCGCTTGAGAAATTCATCTTTTACCACTGCATCTGAAGCGATAACAGCTTCGCTGTGCATGGAGCTGAACCGGGCGATGTGTTTGAGTGCATCCTCAAGGCTGTCAACGGTTTTAACTGACATTTTCAGGGAGAGAAATTCAGTACCGAAATGTTTTTCTTCCGCCTTTTGCAAAAGCTCCGAAGGGTAACGCCCCAGTAGAGCAGGGTATGCGTCTTTGTCGGCGAATATAATAACCTTTTTTTCTGCAAGCGGTTCCGCGATAGAGGCAAGATCGCCAAGGCGTTCCCTGTGAATCAGGAGGGTGTCAAGCGCGTTACAAACGCTCGGCCTTCTTGTTTTCGCATTGAATACAATGTCTTTACCCATCTGAAGATCGCCGCTCAGGTCAAAATAGGTATGCACAATGCCCGCACCGGTTTCTATCACCGGTACTGATGAAGATTTTCGCGCGAAATCGATGAGCTGCTGGCTTCCTCTTGGAATAATGACATCGATGTAGCCCACGGCGTTGAGCATGATACCTGCAGCTTCACGCTCAGAGGGAAGCAAGTAAAGCGTGTCAGGATTGACGTTATTACGAGCGAGCACTTCGCGGATAAGATCCACTATCGCCATGTTGGAGTACATGGCGTCGCTGCCGCCTTTCAGCACTGTCGCGTTGCCTGATTTCAGACAAAGGGCAAAAACGTCGAAAGTGACATTCGGTCGTGATTCGTAGATGATGCCGATAACGCCGAGCGGAACAGTTGTCTTTTTCAATTCAAGTCCGTTCGGTAACGTTCTTTTTTCAAGTATTCTGCCTACCGGTGTCGGAAGTTCGGCTACGTTTCGGATATCAGACGCGATCGATTCGAGCCGGGATGTGCTGAGCAGCAGCCTGTCATATCTCGGGTCATTCGGATCCATCCTTTGCAGGTCTTTCTGATTAGCCTCAAGAATGGTTTGACTGTTTCCGGGTATTCGTTCCGCAAGGTCGTTCAACAGATTGTTTATATCGCTGTCGGACAGCGTGCAGAGTTTTCTGCTTGCCTCTCGAACTTTTTCGAATTGTGTGTAGATGGTCTCTTTCATCTCTTCTGTGCTTTACACTGTATAGACGTTACCTTCATTATATCACTTCACGAATGTAACAAAAAAACGGGTGGATTCGACCGGATTTCAGGATGCAGAGAGCAAGAATTTCAGGACAGAGAGGCTTTTGAGAAGCATGTGCCCCATGATAGGGCTGTTGCTTCTGCTGCGGAGAAGAGGGCAGGTGGTATATTTACTTCGTTCAGTGAAAAAATAATCCGTCAGACGTTTTGACCGGTTCAGTTGCACGAAAATTTTCGTAAAAGATTACTATTTCTTTTTCTTCATTAGAGTTAACTTCAATATATTGTAAAAAAAGAATCTGGGAATATACCATTAGCAAAATGTCGTCGATGTGGTGGGGATAGGTGTCATTCCGATCAGAACCCGACAAGGCCGGGTGTTAATGATTGGTGTGCCGGTTGTTCCGGGACAGGCTATGCCGGATAGGTTGAAGTTGTAGTGAATCGTTACAGGCACTTACGAAAGGCCCTGAATTGCGTTACCCCCTGAACCCCTGTTATCAGAAAAAAGTGTCGTATGTCGAGTCGTTTGTAAATTGGGTATTGGTTTTTAGTATTGTTGCTCCGGGACAGGCTATGCCGGACAGGTTGAAGTTATAGTGAAGCGTTACGCGCATTTACGAAAGATCCTGAATTACGTTACCCCCTGAACCCCCGTTATCTGATAAATGTATCGTATGTCGAGCCGTTTGTGTCGGGTATTGGTCTTTAGGGTCTGTTTTTTCTTGCTTAGCGAACACAATTAAAACAAGCAGTTTATGGTTGAAGTAATTGTAGGTAGTGTAGGTGTTACGGCACCCTATTATGCATTGTATGATTTGTTCGTTTCGGATAACGAAGTAAAAGCTGAATTTACTGCTGAACAACCAATGGGCGATGAATCCGGACCGATTGCAGCTGCTGAAGTTGGTCGGCACCTGGCGGTGCTGGGAGCATGCTCTCTTGCCAGATCAAACCCGGACAAGAAAAAACATTACTATATAGCCGTAAGCGCGGTTCTGCGGGATGTCAGTAATGGACAACACGTTATCAATGGGCCGTTTACAGGCGAGGCACGAACGCTGCATATCAATAAACGGGAGGGAAGCGTATTGGCAGTGATGTTGACCACAGACAAGGTTCCTTTGTATGAACTGGAAACGCGTTATCGAATTATGAGTGATCCGCTTTTTGAAAAGTTGTTCAAGGCAAAAAAGCTGGATTTTGATCAAAACCTGACAGACAATCCCTATACAACAGAGTTGCCGCTGCACGATGTTCACTACGCGAACCACTCAATGACGGCACGGTTTGGCCCGTTGAAGCCTGAAGAGTGTAAAGGGCATTTCATCTCTTATCCCTGTATTCCTGTTGCGATATTAATGCACGCGCTCAGCAGGACAGCCGGAAAACTTCTCTCTAAAGTTGTGGATGCTGACAGAGCGCCTTACCGTGTCGTTTCGGCGGATGTAAAGGCTGATAATTTCGCTTTTGCCGGACAACCGGTATTTATAGACGTCAACTATTCGGGCAGAAAAGATGATGACTATGTTTTTTTCTGCACTGCGAAAAGTACCGACGGTACCCAGTTTGGAGCAATGACCTTAAGATTATCTTGCGATACGCAGTCCTGATTCCGGGTGACTTTTCTCTTCTGCTGTTTGGAAAAATTTGCTTTCGCTGATGCATTGTTCATCGGATCCTGACCATGATAAAAATAGTGTTAACCGTCTGTTTGTCTTTGCTTTTTTCAGGCAGTATGTATGCGCGGGAACCTCTTGCGGTAAAGGTTGACGTGCTGGCGAAAACCGGTGTGAGCTGGAACGATACGGTGTTGCCGGACTATGCGAAAGGCTCACCGGAAGTGACTATTCTCAGGATTTCGATTCCCCCCGGTGTAAGGCTGCCCCTGCACACGCATCCGTTCATCAATGCGGGAGTTCTCCTGCATGGAAACCTTTCAGTTGTCACGCAGGAAGGAGCGGTGCTGCATCTGGAGGCAGGAGATCCGATTGTAGAGATTGTCAATCAATGGCATTACGGAATAAATGAGGGCAGCGAACCGGCAGAGCTCATCATGTTCTATGCCGGAATCAAGGGAAAGCCGATAACCGTAAAGGCTGAAGGCGCAAAGTGACAGAATACAACGGCTCACCTTTACATGGTAGAGGTCAGAGATTCGACTTCTCTATCACATCTACATATAGATTTCAGAAAAGCAGGGCATGAGCGTGCTTTTTTTGTTGTTTCCGGGTTTTAATGCTATCGAATAATGTCTTCAACTCTCAAATTATTGTGAGATATTGTGGTTACGGATGTTCCGGGTGCCGTCCCAAATACGGGTACGCGGATACCGGTTGACACATGGTAATTTCGATATTGGGTGAGCACCGACCAGCGCAGCAATTTGGTTGCGCGAAGAGGTACCCTTTACTTGTAATGGTCTTCAGTTATATAATAGTTGCAGTAGCTCAGGAATTCGTGTTTTGAGATAACTGTTAATTTATCAATGATATCCAGTTGTCCCGGATCCTCGATAACAATCAGAGCGGGACCTCATTCACTCGTTACACTAACTGCTATCGGTATTCTTCTACGGACATGGGACTTTTCCGAAAAACTGATCCAATTGCACATGGGAAAATGAGAATGCTGTGTTTTATGGTTCAACGTATAGTGGGCATCTCTATTTATTTATTCCGCGCTTCAATTGTTTCGTTGATCGGTGCTCGAAATCCTCATGTACGCTGTGTACACTCCGGTTTCTGCGCTCCGTTCGCCTCGCACTTGAATCGCTCATGACAATAAATAGAGGAGCCCTATGTGTGATGCGAATTGGGTATACCTGTCAGGATTGTGCTGGTTATTATACCTGAAATGGTATAAATATGACGTTTTTATTTGTTTATATACCCGAAATGGTATAATTTTATTCTGAATAATAATTTTTATACCCGATCAGGTGTTGTCAGGTTTATGAAGGATCTATCTGAATTTGTTCGTTACAAGCGAAAGTCTTTGGCTATGACTCAGCCAGATCTGGCTGAAAAAGCCGGCACAGGTCTTCGTTTTGTCCGTGATCTCGAACAAGGAAAGAAAACATTGCGAATGGATAAAGTAAATCAGGTACTTGGTCTGTTTGGTTATGAGTTGTCTCCTGTGAAGCAGGAAAGGGAGGAATAGCGGGTGCGAAAAGCCGAGATAAAGTATCTTGATCGAACGGCCGGCTGGTTGATTCAGGATGAAGAGGGGTATCATTTTTTTTATGATCAGGCATACCTGGATTCGAGAGATCCAAAACCGGTAAGTCTTACGCTTCCATTACAGAAAGCCGGGTACATGAGCTTGACAATGTTTCCGTTTTTTGATGGCCTGATACCTGAAGGCTGGCTCCTTGATGTTGCAGAAAGAAACTGGAAGCTTGATCCGCGAGATCGTATGGGACTTTTGATGAACTGCTGCAAGGATTGCCTCGGGGCGGTCAGCGTGCAGCCTGTCATCAAGGAGTGAACAATGTACCGTCGCTGTCTCTATTGTTATGAGCAATTGAAGCCCGAAGAGGGTGATTACCATTCAAAGTGTAGCCGAAAAATATTCGGAACGGACGTTCCGCCACTTTTACCCTATAACGAAAACCAGCTCGAAGAACTTGCTCTTGAGGTAATTCGGAGCCAGGTCACCATTACCGGGGTACAGCCCAAATTGTCTCTTCATATAGCGTCTGCCGGAAATAAGGCTTTGCCGCAACGCTTTACTATTGTCGGCTTATGGGGCGGGTATATACTCAAACCTCCCTCACAGAGATTTCCACAGCTTCCCGAGATAGAGGACTTGACGATGCACATGGCTGAAGCGGTACGGATTGATACTGTTCCACATTGTTTGATCCCAATGCAGTCAGGAACTTTGGCATACCTGACACGTCGTATTGATCGTATCAAGAAGGGAAAGCTGCACATGGAAGATATGTGCCAGATAACCGGACGCCTCACTGAAAATAAATATCAAGGTTCGTATGAACAGATAGCGAAAGCTATCCTTCGGTACTCTGCAAATCCAGGTCTTGATGTTATCAACTTTTTTGAGATGGTCTTGTTTAGCTTTCTGACCGGAAATGCGGATATGCATTTGAAGAACTTTTCGTTGATCGATATTCCAAAAAAAGGAGGTTTCAGCCTTGCACCTGCCTATGATCTGGTCGCAACAGCACTTGTTATGCCTTCTGATGAAGAAGATCTCGCCTTGACGCTTAATGGAAAGAAAAAAAGGATCACATTGAAAGATTTTAAAACAGCTTTAGGCACTTTGTCAGTTGATGACGTGGTTCAGGAGCGAATGTTTAAGAAGTTTAGAAAGGTGCTGCCGGTTTGGGAGGAACTGATAGAAAGGAGTTTTCTTGATAAGGCAATGCAAACAGCGTATAAGGAGCTGATAATTAAGAAATCTCGCCAAATCCGGCTTGATTGAGGTGCCCTGAAGCAGAGCGCTTCGCCGTATCGGGGATGAAAACCTCTGTTCCTGCGGCTGATGCTATTCTCAGGCCTCACTGCATAAGGTAGAGGTAGTCATAATGGATCAGGGGTTTTGCTCCTTTTTTTCCCATGAGCTCTTTTGTCTCTTCTGAACTGTATCGAGCCATACCGTAACCGATAGTGTCCTTTTTTTCGGAGCAGATTCTAATAATATCCCCCTTGTAAAATGCTCCCAAGACCGATTCGATGCCTACAGGCAAAAGGCTGTTTGCTCTTTCATGAGAGCGGAGAGCTTTTTCAGCTCCGGCATTGATGGTTACGGCGCCTTTTTCAAGTCCCTCACTGTGCGCGATCCACCTTTTTCTGCCATAGACCGGTTTTTGAGGGACAAATCTCGTTCCCGCATCTTTGCCGTCAAGAAGGTCGAGCAGTATGCCGGGTGTTTGTCCGTTGGCGATGTGGACGGCTATACCGAATCTTGAGAGTTTCTGGGCGATATGGCATTTGGTCAGCATGCCGCCTCTTCCGAATTCCGATTTTCCCGGTTTGATATAGTGATGGAAATGCTCGGTTGAAATATCGACGGAAGTAATCAGACGGGGAGGGTTCTCATCACCGGACAAGTCAAACAGCCCGTCGATATGCGAGAGAATGATATAGGCATCTACCTGCATCATCGAGGCGATGAGCCCGGAAAGCTCGTCGTTGTCAGTAAACATGAGCTCTGTAACAGAAACAGCGTCATTCTCGTTGATTACGGGAATGATATCGTATTCCATCAGTGATTCGAGGCAGGTCCTGATATTCAGATAGTGCTGACGGTCACGGAAATCACTTTTGGTGACAAGTATCTGAGCGGTTTTCAGACCATGCTTTTCAAAAAGGTCGGCGTAGGTATTGATAAGCCGTATCTGTCCGGTCGAAGAGAGTACCTGTCGAGCCGCTATCGGCGAAAGAGCTTCATTGAGCGTGATCCTGGCTCTGCCGGCCGCTACCGCTCCTGAAGAGACAAGAAGCACTTCCACGCCACGGCTGCGCAGTTTGGAGATTTGAGAAACGAGCTCTTCGAGTATCTGCAGGTCCAGTTTGCCGCGATTGTCGGTGATGACATTCGTGCCTACTTTGATGACGATTTTCTGATATATCGGGGCTGACATAAACTACGGTAGAGATTCATGGCTCGCATGCAGTCCTGCGAAACCGGTTATGGTATTCTCTCAACTCAATGTGACAACGACAGGGCTTGTCTGGTTCTTCAGATGGCCGACTGGAAGTATCCGGGAAATTCGACAGGATCTCTTCTCGGCGCCAACGTGTGATATGATAGGCTGACGCGGTAAAATAAAAAAAAGCAGCGGCTTTATTCAGTGCCAATCCGATAGCGAATAATCCGGTGCATGGCTGCTGGTATGGTGCTACTGTATAATCCCGGTTTCTTCTTCCACGGCGCTTTTTTTATGGCGGCTTTCATAATAGTAAACAAACGCAGCCATCAGCAGGTTGCTTGCCAGGATGACCGCGAAAACCACAGGGAGAAGCTGAGAAGAGTTTGTTACTCCGCTTTCGAGGACGACAAATGCCATAACCGCTGTCGCAAGGCCTCTGGGGATTATCCCCAGTGTCGATGAGATGTGTGCACTTCTGATAGACGGGGAAAGCGGCCTGACAAGGTTTGCCGAGGTAAATCGGCTTATAAAGAAAATTCCGATAATCGCCGCGGTCATCTGCAGCACTTCTTCTGTGAAAAGATTGAAATCAAAGAGCAGGCCGATAAAAACAAAGAAAAAGGTTCTTACAAGGAAGGTGAGCTCAGCGTTTATTTTTTTTACTACTTCGTCAAGCTCGAAATCATCGACATTGATTGTGCTGTTCACTTTGGCAAGAACGGACTGGGTTTTAAAAGCAAGTATTTTGCCATTGCCAAGCAGTATGCCAAAAGCAAGAATGGTTATCGCGCCTTCCCCACCGAGAAAATCGGTCAGGGTATAGAGAAGCAGGATAAACCCGAGCGTGAGCATATAGGCCAGGTTCTGTTTGCTGAAATAGCCCATGAAACGGCTCCAGATCAATCCGCTTAAGGCGGCAAGCAGTATCGATATACCAAGAATTGCAAGAAGATGGTTGAAGATCGACACGCCCTGGTAATGTCCTGGCTCCTCAAGGATGTTGATGTAGAGAATGACGGAAATAACCGTAAGAACCTCGCTGATAACGGCCTCGAGGGTAAGCAGTGTTTTAAGCTTTTTGGGGATGGACAGTCTTGACAGCAAAGGAAGTATGATCGCGGGGCTTGTTCCCCCGAAAATAAACCCGTAGAGCAGGGCTTCGCTAAGGTCCATCTGTAGCCCGATAAGGCAAAAGGCGGTAATTCCGGCGGACGCCAGAATAAATGAAAGAAAGCCCAGCAGAAGAGCGGAAGAAAACTGTCGGATGACCAGATCGAATTCCAGATCAAGACCGCCTTCAAAAAGGA
>Ga0272443_10005009_pt1 | contig 13965 bp, 12 predicted proteins | sample SSMAcet12_FD_193581 | JGI IMG/M metagenome (GOLD analysis project Ga0272443, IMG submission 193581) | Marine sediment archaeal communities from Little Sippewissett salt marsh, Falmouth, MA, United States - SSM-Acet-12 | ecosystem: Environmental > Aquatic > Marine > Wetlands > Sediment ...
ACCTTGTCGACGATGGACACCAGCTTCTCCTGGATGTCGGCATCGATCTGGATGCCCAGGAATCGCTCGAACATGTCCGCCAGGATCTTGCTCGTCTCCGCCATGCTCGCTCCTCGTAGCGGTGGGGTCGCACCACGGCCGCCGGCCGCCGGCGCAGCCCTCGTATCGCGGCCGTAATCTGCAAATTCCAGGCCGCACCGCAAGGGGGCGCGGCCTTCCGGAGGCCGCTCGCCGCCGGCCGCAATGTCGCTCGCAAGAGACACGCTTCTTGCATTTCCCGCTCCGCGTCGTCGCGAACGGGCGCGCGCTTTCCCGTCGCGGCGCCGAGCGTCCCCGGCCGGCGAACCGTTTCTCATTCCGCCAAGGGGTCGTGCAGAATTCAACCACAAGGGGTCGAGCGTGGCACTCATCAACCGAGCGGGACAGGAAATCAGCGCCAAGGTGGTCTACTACGGTCCGGGTCTCTGCGGCAAGACGACCAACCTGGAGGCGCTGTTCAAGGAGGTCGCCGAGGACCGGCGCGGCAAGATGATCTCCATGAAGACGCGCACGGACCGCACCCTCTTCTTCGATCTGCTGCCCATGAACGCGGATCCGATCCACGACTTCCAGGTGCGGATCCTCCTGTACACCGTGCCGGGCCAGGTCTACTACAACGCCACGCGGCGCCTCGTCCTCAAGGGCGTCGACGCCCTCGTCTTCGTGGCCGACAGCCAGCGCGACAAGATGGACGAGAACGTCGAGAGCCTGGAGAACCTCCGCCAGAACCTCGACGACATGGGCATCAGCCTGGACGACCTGCCCCTGGTCCTCCAGTACAACAAGCGCGACCTGCCGGACGTCGCGACCATCGAGGAGCTCGAAGCATCGCTGAACCCCCGCGGCATCCCCTGGTTCGAGTCCGTGGCCACGCGCGGCGAGGGCGTGCATGAGACCCTGCGCGGCGTGGCGGGTCTGCTGCGGCCGATGCTCGAGAAGCAGATCGAGGAGGAGATGGGATTGTGCGCCCGGGAGGCGCCGGCGAAGCCGGCCCCCGAGGTTCACGCCGAGGCGCCGCCCGCCGTGGCGGCCCCCGAGGCGCCCGCCGTGACGGCTTCCGAGGTTCCCGCCGCCATGGCGCCGCCCGCCGCGCCCGAAGCTTCCCCGGCGCCGCCCGCCGTGGCGGTTCCGGCGAACGCCGGACCGACGCCCCCGCCCGGCAGCGGCCTCGCGGAGGTGGACCTGGACGAGTTGCCGGAGCCCCTGGTGGTGGATCTGCCCATGGCCGGCGAGGCCGACGGCAGCGAGGCCGACGGCGGCGAGGCCGACGGGGGCACGGCGCTGCCCGGCGCGAAGATGGAGGAACCGGAGGCGGACATCGCCACGCCCGCGACTGGGGAGAGTCTCGTCGTCGAGGCGGCCCCCGCGGCCGGCTGGGATGCGCCCGCGCCGCCGGAACCCGTTCCCGCGGACGCCGACGAGGCCGCGCCCCCGGAGGCTTCCGTCGAGCCGCCGTCCACGCCGCCCGCGGCCGACCCCGCACCTCCGGCGGGCGACGCGCCGGCCGCGGCACCGCCGGCTCCGACCACGGGAGAGGCGAGCCTGGCTGAATCGCTGCCGCCCAGCAGCGACGCCAGCGACACGCCGACCATGGTCGAGGCGAAGCTCCTGCTGTCACCGACCGGTCAGATGCCCGAGATCCAGGTGCGCCTGCCACGGCGCCTGCTGGACTCCGGCGAACTGCGCCTGCGCCTGCTCATCAGCGAGGAGAAGGAGCTGTCGAGCGCCGAGAGCGCGCGAGAACCGGAGCTGCTGCGAGCGGAGTGAGCCTTTCTTGACAGGCTGCGGAACCCTGGACTAACTTCCGCAGTAAAGGAAAGGCCATGGCCAAGCGACTCCTCATTCTCGACGACGAAGCCAACATCCGCGCCCTCTACGCGCGGGAGTTCGAGGACGAGGGCTACACGGTCGAGGCGGTGGGCACCATCGAGGAGGCCGACCGCGCTATCAACGAGCGCCGGCCCGACCTGCTCATCCTCGACATCCGGCTCGGCGGTCCCGACGGCCTCAGCTACCTGCGCACGGTCATGGAGTCGCAGCGCGACCTGCCGGTGGTCATCTGCAGCGCTTACAGCAGCTACAAGGAGGACTTCTCCTCCTGGCTCGCCGACGCCTACGTCGTCAAGTCGGCGGACCTCGATCCGCTGAAGCGCAAGGTCAAGGAGTTGCTCGCGTCATGAGCCGTCACGCCCTCTGGCCCGCCGCCATCCTTCTGCTCGCCGCGACGGCCGCCGCCGCCGGCGCGCCGCATCCCTTCGCGAAGCCCCTGGATCCCATCGCCGCCTCGCCGGGACTCGCCCTGGACCGCCTCGAGTGGGGGCCCACCACGCTGGCCTACGGCGCGGCCTGGTCCGGCGGCGAGAGCGCCAGCCAGGGCTTCCTGCTCCAGGAGCTGCGCAGCGTCCTGGCGCCCAACCTCACCTTCCGCGCGCGCTTCGGCCTCGCCTTCACGCCCGGCGCGCAGCTCGACGGCCGCCAGGGCGGCGCCAGCTTCACGCTGCCCGAGGCGTCCCTCACCTGGCGGCCCAGCGAGCACGTCACCCTCCGTCTCGAGTACCAGCACCTCGGCGCCGGCAGCCCCTACGGCTACGCGCGGCGGGCCTGGGACCGGCCCTGGTACCTGCGCGACGACCCCGCCGCCGACCCCCTGGCGGAGACGGAGACGACGCCCGCCGACGCGGAGTGAACCCCGCCCGCAGCCTCCTGAATAGTCCTTGACCGTTTTTCGAGGCCCCGCCTATCCTGCCGCCGAACGCACGCCAGAGGAGGCCTCATGAGCCCTTGGTCCTGGTATCGCCGGCTCCAGAAGCGCACCCAGCGCCGATCGCTGCTCAACCGCTTCCTGAGCGAGGACGACGCCAGCCGCCGGGCCCTGGGCCGCTGGCTCGACGAGCGCCTGGCCGAGGGGGCCCGCCACGAGGTGGCCGCCCTCTTCGAGGAGCTGCCCGATCCCCTGGAGCTTCCCACCGAGAGCTACACCGACCTCATCGAGGCCAGCTACCGCGCCCAGCTCTTCGAGCGCGGCCTGAGCCTGGCCGAGGCCTGGATGCGGCGCGAACCCGACGCGGCCGCGCCCCTCAACCAGGCGGCACGCCTCCATTCTCTGGCCGGCCGTTTCGAGCAGGCCCACGAGCTGCACCGCCTGGCCCTGGCCTGCGCCGGCGACCGCGCCGAGAGCCAGTACCAGCTGGGCTGCACCCTGCTCCGCGAGGAGCGCTACGTGGAGGCCGAGGCGGCGTTCCGCGAGGCCCTGGCCCTGGAGCCCCGCATGGGCAAGGCCTGCACCAACCTCGGCTTCGCCCTGGACCGGCGCGGCGAGGCCGAGAAGGCCATCCAGCACTTCAAGCGCGCCATCCAGCTCGATCCCACCAACGCCGAGGGTCATCTCAACCTGGGGGCCCTCTACGGCGAGATGGGAGAGGTGGAGCTGGCGGTCCAGCTCTTCCGCAAGACCCTGGATCTGGCGCCGGACAGCGTCGAGGCCCGCATGAGCCTGGGGGTCGCCTACTACAACGGCGCGCGCTACGCCGAGGCCATCCGGGAGTTCGACCGCGTGCTGGGCCAGCAATCGCAGCACGGCGAGGCCCTCTTCTACATGGCCGTCAGCCACTCCCGGCTCGGCGCCCACCGGCGCGCCCTCCAGGCCTTCCGCCGGGCCGAGCGCGTCTATCCCGAGGACGCTCGCGTCCAGTACTACCTGGGCCTGTGCCACGTGAACATGAACGAGTACGACAAGGCCCTGCCCTTCTTCCGCAAGGTGCTGGAGCTGACTCCCGACGACGGGCGGGCCCACTACTACCTGGGCATCGTCTACGACAAGCTGGGGCAGCCCGACCTGGCCCAGCAGGCCTACCAGCGCGCCGACGAGCTGGGTCACCGGGTGGCCGCCGCCCGGTCCACCGTGCGCTGACCACCCACGCGAGCGAGCCATGAGCCTCTGGGACAGCATTCTCCTGGGCATCGTCCAGGGCATCACCGAGTTCCTGCCCATCAGCTCCAGCGGGCACCTGACCCTCTTCGGCGCCTGGCTGGGGGCCAGCGGCCACGGGGGCGATCCCTACCGCTTCTTCGTGGTGATGACCCACTTCGGCACCCTGCTGGCCATCGTCCTTCACTACCGGCGGGACCTGGCGCGCCTCGTGGTGGCGCCGGTGCGCACGCTGGCCCGGGGCGGGCGCCCACTGCCCGCGGACACGCCCGACCTGCGCCTGCTGGGCATCCTCGCTCTGGGCACCGTGCCCGCCGTGCTGGTCGGGCTCTTCCTGGACGAGTGGATCGCGGGCCTGTTCGAGCGCCCCCTGCCCGCCGCCGTCTTCCTGGCCGTGACGGGGCTGATCCTCCTCAGCACGCGCTGGACGGCGCCGCGGGCCGCCGGCGCGGCCGGCTGGGGAAGCGGTCTCCTGGTGGGCCTGGCCCAGGCCCTGGCCATCCTGCCGGGGATCAGCCGCAGCGGCAGCACCATCGCCATGGGCCTGGCGGCCGGCATCGAGCGGCGCGAGGCCGCGCGCTTCGCCTTCCTGCTGGCCGTGCCGGCCCTGGTGGGGGCGACCCTCTTCGACCTGCTCAAGATCGAGTCCCTGGCCGCCGTGGACTGGCCCGTGGTGCTGGCGGGGACCGTGGCGGCCTTCATCTCCGGCTGGCTGTCCCTGGTCTGGCTGCTTCGGCTCCTGGTCCGCCGGGGCTTCTGGCACTTCGCCTGGTACTGCTGGGCGGCCTCCGTCGTGGGCGTCCTCGTCATCCTGCGCGGGGGCATCTGAGGGCCCGCGCGCGGGCCCGGCTTGACCGGCCCGCGGCGAATTCCTAAGATAGCGCTTTCCACGCAGTTCCGGAGGCTCCGGCCGGGACCGCAGGCAGGCGACACCCGCAGCGTGAGCGAGACCGACATGGAGAAAGCCTACAACCCTGCCGCCGTCGAGGAGCGGCTCTACCGGGCCTGGGAGGAGGGCGGCTACTTCCGCCCCCGCCCCGACGGCGAGGGCCGCCCGCCCTACGTCATCGCCATCCCGCCGCCCAACGTCACCGGCAGCCTGACCATGGGCCACGTGCTCAACAACACGCTGCAGGACATCCTCATCCGCTGGCGGCGCCTGCAGGGCGTGGAAACCCTCTGGGTGCCCGGCTGCGACCACGCCGGCATCGCCACGCAGAACGTCGTGGCCAAGAAGCTGCGCGAGGAGGGACGCGAGCCCCGCGAGATCGGCCGCGAGGCCTTCCTGGAGGCCGCCTGGGGCTGGAAGGACCAGTACCACGAGCGCATCACCGGGCAGCTCAAGCGCCTGGGCTGCAGCTGCGACTGGGAGCGCGAGCGCTTCACGCTCGACGAGGGCCTGACCCACGCGGTGCAGAAGGTCTTCATCGAGCTCTACGAGGCCGGGCTCATCTACAAGGGCAAGTACATCGTCAACTGGGACCCCCTCTACCGCACCGCCCTCAGCGACGAGGAGGTGGAGTTCCGCGAGGTCGCCGGCAAGCTCTGGCACGTCCGCTACCCCATGGCCGACGGCAACGGCCACCTGGTGGTCGCCACCACGCGGCCCGAGACCATGCTGGGCGACACGGCCGTGGCCATCAACCCGTCGGATCCGACCAAGGCCGCCTACCGCGGCCGCCGCTGCGTGCTGCCCCTCGTCGACCGCGAGTTGCCCATCATCGAGGACGACTTCGTCGATCCGGAGTTCGGCACGGGCTTCGTCAAGGTGACGCCGGCCCACGACCCCAACGACTTCGAGATGGGGCGCCGCCACGGCCTCGAGGAGATCGTGGTCATCGGCCCCGACGGGCGCATGAGCGAGCGCGCCGGCGAGTTCGCGGGGATGGACCGCGACGAGGCGCGCGCGGCGGTGGTGGCGCGCCTGGAGGCGCTGGGCCTCGTCGAGAAGATCGAGGACTACACGCACTCGGTGGGACACGGCGACCGCAGCGGGGTTGCCATCGAGCCCTACCTCTCGGAGCAGTGGTTCGTCCGCATGGCGCCCCTGGCCGGCGCGGCCATCGCCGCCGTGCGCGACGCCAACGTCGTCCTGACGCCGCCGCGCTGGGAGAAGACCTACATGCACTGGATGCGGAACATCCGCGACTGGTGCATCAGCCGCCAGCTCTGGTGGGGGCACCGCATCCCCGTCTGGACGCACGCGGAGACGGGCGAGGTGCGCGCGGCCATCGAGGCGCCCGGCGACGACGGCGCCTGGCGGCAGGAGGAGGACGTCCTCGACACCTGGTTCTCGAGCTGGCTCTGGCCCTTCTCCATCCTGGGCTGGCCGGAGAAGACCGACGACCTGGCGCGCTACTATCCCGGCGCCGACCTGGTCACGGCCCCCGACATCCTCTTCTTCTGGGTGGCGCGCATGATCATGGCCGGCCTGCGCTTCGCGGGCGACAAGCCCTTCAGCCGCGTGTTCCTGCACGGCATGATCCGCGACGGCCAGGGCCGCAAGATGAGCAAGAGCCTCGGCAACAGCCCCGATCCCATCGCCCTCTTCGACCGCTACGGCGTGGACGCCGTGCGCTTCTCCATGACCATGCTGACTCCCTGGGGCGGCGACTACCTCTTCGAGGAGAGCCACATGGAGATGGGGCGCAACTTCGCCAACAAGCTCTGGAACGCCAGCCGCTACGTCACCGGCCGCCTGGAGGCGGCCGGGCTGAGCTTCGACGGGCGCATCGCGGCCGAGGGCGCGGGCGAGGGGACGGCCGCGGGCCCCCTGGCCGACTGGCTGGCGACCGAGTGGCTGCCCGTGGCCGACGGCGTCCTGGGCGAGCCCGCCGAGGAGGACCGCTGGATCCTCAGCCGCCTGGCCGCGACGGCGGCGGCCGTGGACGCGAACCTCGAGGCCTTCCGCTTCAACGACGCCGCGCGGGCGCTGTACGACTTCCTCTGGAAGGAGTACTGCGACTGGTACCTGGAGATGACCAAGCCGCGGGTCTACGGGGAAGACGCGCGGGACGCCCGCACGGCCCTGGTGACGGCGGCCGGCGTGCTCCACGCCACCCTGCGCCTGCTGCATCCCTTCGTGCCCTACGTCACCGAGGCCGTCTGGGAGCGCCTGCCGGGCGCCGCCGACCGGATCATCACGGCGTCCTGGCCGGCGCCGCCCGCGACCTACCGCGACGAGGGCGTGGAGGCCGAGCTGGCGTTCCGCACGGAGGCCATCTCCGCCATTCGCGGCCTCCGCAAGGAGGTCGGCGTGGCGCCGTCGCGGGAAGTGGCCGTCATCTTCCGCACGGCGGCCGAGGCGAGGCGGGCGGCCCTGGAGCGCTCGCGTCCCTTCCTGGCCAGCCTGGCCAAGGCGACCGACGTGCGCATCGAGGCGCCCGCAGCCGCGAGGCCCAAGCCGGCCGCCGGCGCCTTCCTCGAGGACCTGGAGATCTGGCTGCCCCTGGAGGGCCTCGTCGATCTCGCCGAGGAGCGCGCCCGCCTGGAGAAGGAGCTGGCCAAGACGGAGAAGGAACTCGAGGGCCTGGCGGCCAAGCTGGCCAGCAAGGGCTTCACGAACAAGGCGCCGGAGGCGGTGGTGGCCACCGCCCGCGAGCGCCACGACCAGGCCGCGGGCAAGGCGGCCAAGCTCAGGGAGAGCCTGGCGAACCTCTAGGAGTGTGGGGTGGGCCCGCAGCGGACCATCGGTGAGACCATCCGCCTCGCTCGCGAGGCGCGCGGCCTCGACCTCGAGGACGTGAGCCGCGACACGCGACTCACCCTCTCCGTCCTCCGCCGCATCGAGCAGGACCGCTTCGCCGAGCTGCCCGGCGGCATCTACACCCAGAACTACCTGCGCATCCTCGCCGAGCACCTGGACCTGGACAGCGTCGCGCTGCTGGCGGCCTACCGGGACCAGATGGGCAACGGCGAGGACGGGCCGCCGCCGGACGGCGTCTGGCGCGAGGAATCCGTGGCCGAGACGCGCGTGCGCGGCTGGCGCCCGGGCTGGCGCTTCTGGGTGGTGCTGCTCGCCGCCGTCGTCGCCGTGATTCTCCTGGCCTGGTGGCAGGAATGGCTGCCGGGGACCCGCGGCGCGGCGCGGACGCCGTCGATGGAGCCCGTGCCGGCGGAAGGGGGGGCGCCGGCCGCGGCGACGGAGGCGGCGGATATGCCTGGGGACGCGGCGGAGATGCCGGAGGACGTGGCGACTTCTGCCGGGGAGATGGCGGCCGCGGAGCGCGGCGCCGCGGCGGAAGAGTCCGATGCAACGCCAGCCGATCGCGACGCCGCGACGCCGCCCGACGGCGGCGAGGCCGCGTCTCCGACCGCCGCCTTCGCGCGGCCGCCCGTCTTTCTCGATCCCACCGAGGCCGCCGCGCGGCGCGACGCCGGGCCGACGGCGCCCCGCACGCCGCGCCTGCGCGTGGAGCTGAGCGCCGCTGGCCCCTGCCGGGTGCAGGTGAACATCGACGGCCGCCGCCACATGGCCCGCCGCTTCGCGGCCGAAGGCGAGCGCTGGGTCCTCCTGGCCGAGGACTTCGTCGTCCTGTCGGCCGCCGGGGGCGAGAACCTCCGGCTGCGGGTCAACGGCGAGGAGCGGCCCCTCCCCGCGGGCGGACGCCAGGTGGCCCTGCGCCTGGACGCCCCGCCGGGCGCCTGACGTGCCGCGCTTCCGCCTGCAGGCGCCCTTCGAGCCCACCGGCGACCAGCCCGCGGTGATCCGCGGACTGGCCGAGAGCGTCCGGGCGGGCCACAAGCACCAGACCCTCCTCGGCGTCACGGGCAGCGGCAAGACCTTCACCATGGCGGCCCTCATCGAGGCCGTCGACCTGCCGACCCTTATCATCAGCCACAACAAGACCCTGGCCGCCCAGCTCTACGGCGAGTTCCGCTCGTTCTTTCCGGACAACGCCGTCGAGTTCTTCATCAGCTACTACGACTACTACCAGCCCGAGGCCTTCGTGCCCGCCACGAACACCTACATCGAGAAGGACGCCTCGGTGAACGAGGAGATCGACCGGCTGCGCATGAACGCCACCAGCAGCCTGCTGACCCGCGAGGACGTGGTGGTGGTGGCCAGCGTCAGCGCCATCTACGGGCTGGGCAACCCCGACGAGTTCAAGCGCATGATCCTGCGGGTGGCCATCGGCGAGGAGCCGGGACGCCAGCACATCCTGCGGCGGCTGGTGGACATGCAGTACCAGCGCAACGACCTCAACTTCATGCGCGGCACCTTCCGCGTGCGCGGCGACGTGATCAACGTCTATCCGGCCTACGAGGAGCGGGCCTACCGCATCGAGCTCTTCGGCGACCGCGTGGAGCTCATCGAGGCCTTCGATCCGCTCACGGGCCGCGGCGAGGAGGTGCTCGGCGAGCTGGTCGTCTTCGCGGCGCACCACTACGTCACCGGTCGCGAGCGCCTGGCCGAGGCGCGCGACGCCATCGCCCGCGACCTCGAGACGCGCCTCGACGAGCTGCGCGCGCAGAACAAGCTGCTGGAGGCGCAGCGCCTGGAGAGCCGCACCCGCTACGATCTGGAGATGCTCGCCGAGATGGGTTTCTGCCAGGGCATCGAGAACTACTCGCGCTACCTGGACGGCCGCGCGCCGGGCCAGCGGCCCCTGTGCCTGCTGGACTACTTCCCCGACGACTTCCTGATCATCATCGACGAGAGCCACGTGACGCTGCCGCAGATCGGCGCCATGTACGCCGGTGACCGCAGCCGCAAGGAGACCCTGGTGGAGCACGGCTTCCGCCTGCCCAGCGCCCTGGACAACCGGCCCCTGCGCTTCGAGGAGTTCATGGACCTGGCGCCGCGCCTGCTCTACGCCAGCGCCACGCCGGCCGACTACGAGCTGGAACGGAGCGGCCGACGGATCTTCGAGCAGATCATCCGCCCGACGGGCCTGCTCGATCCGGCCATCGAGGTGCGCGCCAGCCGCCACCAGGTGGACGACCTGCTGGCCGAGTGCCGCGCGCGCGCCGAGCGGAACGAGCGCGTGCTGGTGACCACCCTCACCAAGCGCATGGCCGAGGAGCTGACGGACTACCTGCAGGCGGCCGGCCTGCGCGTGGCCTACCTGCACAGCGACATCAAGGCCCTGGAGCGCGTGGCCATCCTGCGCCAGCTGCGCGTGGGGGAGGTGGACGTCCTCGTGGGCATCAACCTCCTGCGCGAGGGGCTGGACCTGCCGGAGGTGAGCCTCGTGGCCGTCCTCGACGCGGACCGCGAGGGCTTCCTGCGCAGCCACACCAGCCTCGTCCAGACGGCGGGGCGGGCGGCGCGCCACGTGGACGGTCGCGTGCTGCTCTACGCCGACGCCGAGACAGAGGCCATCCGGAGCGCCGTCGCCGAGACGCAGCGCCGCCGCGGCATCCAGGAGGAGTACAACCGCGCCCACGGCATCACGCCGCGCAGCATCCGCAAGAGCCTCGACGAGATCGAGTCCGCCACCCGCGTGGCCGACGAGCGCCGCGAGGAGGCCAAGGAGGACGCCCTGGCCCGGGCGCGGGACTTCGCCCACCTGCCCCTGGCCGAGCGCATCCGCGAGCTGGAGTCCGAGATGCGCCGCGAGGCCGAGGCCCTGCGCTTCGAGGCCGCGGCCAGCCTGCGCGACCTGGTGGCCGAGCTGCGCCTGCAGGGCGCCGCGGCCGCCGCGGAGGCGCCGCCGCCCCGGCGCGGAAAGGAGCGCCCGTGAACGATCCCTGGCTGGACTGGCCCGCCGCGCTGAGACGCAGCGCCTGGCCGCTGCTGGCGCTGGCTCTCGAGGAGGATCTGGGTCCCGGCGACGTCACCGCCCGCTGGTTCGGCGGCGGGCCCGATCGCCTGGCCGCGCGCCTCGTGGCCCGCGAACCGGGCGTGCTGGCGGGGCTGCCCCTGTTCCTGGCCGTCCTCGCGGCCGCGGCGGCCCGGGTCGCCGGGGGCTCTCCCGATCCCGACCGGCCCCTGGCCGAGGCGGGCGTGGCGGCGACGGCGCTGCGCGCCGACGGCGCGGCCTTCGGCGCCGGCGAGACGCTGGCCGAGCTGGACCTGCCGGCCGCGGCGCTCCACGCCGGCGAGCGCACGGCCCTCAACTTCCTCCAGCGGCTGTCGGGCGTGGCGACGGCCACGGCGCGGGCCGTTGCGGCCTCCCGCGGGCCGGCCGTCCTCGACACGCGCAAGACCACGCCCGGCTACCGGCTGCTGGAGAAGTACGCCGTGCGGATGGGGGGCGGCCGCAACCACCGGCTGGGCCTGTGGGACGCCGCCATGGTCAAGGACAACCACAAGGAGGCCCTGGGCGGCATCGCCGCCGTCATGGACCGCCTGGCCGACCTGCCCGCCGACCTGCCCGTGATCGTCGAGGTGGACGACCTGGACGAGCTCGCGGCGGTGCTGGCGCACCCGGCGGCGGCGCGCGTGACGCGCGTCCTGCTGGACAACTTCGCGCCCGGGCAGGTGGCCCGGGCGGTGGCCCTGCGTGGCGAGCGGGGCGGCGGACCCGACTTCGAGATCTCGGGCGGCCTGACCGCCGGCGACCTGGCCGACCCGGACCTGGCGGGCGCGGAGGCGGCCAGCCTCGGCGCCATCACGCACAGCGCCCGTGCCCTGGACCTGGCCCTGGAGGTGGTATCGTCATGAGCGGACTCGACGCCAAACGCCTGCCCGATCTCGAGAAGGCCTGGTCCGCGCGCCTGACGGGCACGCTGGGCTTCCCCCTCTACGTCTACGCCGAGCAGGACAGCGTCCTGGACACCCTGGCGGCCATGGCCGCCGGGGGCGCGCCCGCGGGCACGCTGGTCCTGGCCGAGCGCCAGCGGCGGGGGCGCGGCCGCCTGAACCGGCGCTGGGAGAGCCCGGCCGGCGCGAGCCTCCTGCTCGCCCTGCTCCTGCGCCCGGGCTGGGGGCCCGCCGAGGCGGGTCTGCCGCTGCTGGCCGCCTCCCTGGCCCTGGTGCGGGCCGCCGGCGACTTCGGCGCGGATCTCCAGGTCAAGTGGCCCAACGACGTTCTGCACGAGGGGCGCAAGGTGGCGGGCGTCCTGGCCGAGGGCCGCGTGGAGGGCGACCGCTGGCGGCAGCTGTGCCTGGGCGTGGGCGTCAACGTCCACCAGGAGCCCGGAGACTTCCCGGCCGAGCTGCTGGTGCCGGCCGCGTCCCTGGACGAGGCGGCGGGCTTCCGCCTCGACCGCGGCGACCTGCTGGCGGCCTTCCTCGAGGAGCTGGCGCCGCTGCTGGCCGACGTGGAGGCCGGCCGGGCGCCCGCCGTGGTGGCCGCCTGGAAGTAGTTCTGGCCCCACGCCGGCGCGACGGGCGTGGACGAGGACGGCCGGCGCCTGCGCCTGGACGACGTCACCAGCCAGGGCGCCCTGGTGGTGGAGGGGCCCGCGGGGCGGGAGGTCCTGGCCGCCGGCGACGTGAGCGTCGCCCTGCCCGCGCCGGACGCGCCCCCGGCCTGAGCCCGCCGCCCATGGCGCCGGCGGGCGGAAGGCTAGACGAACTCGGCCTCGGCCTGGTCGCGGAGCAGGATCAGCCCCAGGATCACGTAGTTGACCGGGAGAAGAAGAAGCGCCAGGGGTGACAGCAGGATCGAGACCTCGAGGATGCCCATGAATAGGCTCAGCACAGCGAAGACCTTGACGAGCTGAGAGAACACCTGACTGGATTGCATCAGCCGCACTCCCGTCAGGATGTCGATGATGCCCACGCAGAGCATGAAGCTGCCGAGCATGACCAGCCGGATGACCGTCACCACGCGCTCGTCCACGGGCCAGGCCAGCATGAGGAGGAACTCGGTGGACAGGCCCACCACCTGGAAGAGGATGTTCCAGACGATGGCCAGGGTGATGAGCATGTCGATGCCGTGGTACTGGTAGTGCTCGTTGAAGAAGCGCCGCAGGACGACGAGAATATAAACGGACATCGCGGTGAGGAGCAGCCCCAGCAGCTCGCTGGGACCGATCAGGGGGCCGTCGTAGCCGGCCACTTCCCTGGCGATGACGGCCTGGATGATCTCCGCGACGAAGATGATGGGGAAGAGTACGGCGGCCGCGATGGACAGCCAGCCGCCCAGCGCGTAGGGGTTGGTCCTCATGTCCTCGGCTCCCTTCGTGGCGGGGATGGCGACGTCCATGGTTCTCTCCTCGTCGGAACGACTAGGGGACGTACTCGAGAATGTCGGCCGGCTGGCAGTCCAGCTCGCGGCAGATGGCGTCCAGGGTGCTGAAACGCATGCCCTTCACCTTGCCCGTCTTGAGCAGCGACAGGTTCGTGATGGAGATGCCGATGCGCTGGGAGAGCTCCGTCAGCGACATCTTGCGCTGCACCAGGACGAGATCGAGATTCACCTTGATGGCCATGCCGGGAGTCTAGACAGCTGGTTTATGTATGTCAAGGATTATTTAACGTTATACGTATATTATTCTAACTTAGACATTAATGCCGAGGCCCGTTCCGGCGAGGCCTGATCGCTGGCGCCCCGCGACCGGCCCGCGGCCCGAGTCCCTGGATTTCGCTCCTGTCATGGGGTATCCTGGGCCGTCCGCCGGCGCGAGGAGGTTTCGCCAGTGGCCGCGACCGCGCCCCTGCTCTGCCTCGACATGGGCAACAGCCGTCTCAAGGCCGCTCTGGTGGCGGGCGGTGCGATCCGGGCCCGCCTGGCCCTCGAGGCGCGCACCGATCCCTCGGCCTGGGACCGGCGCCTGGCGCCCCTGCTCACCGAGCCCGGCACACGGGCCGCCCTCTGCTCCGTCGTCCCCTCGCGCGAGCCGCCCCTCCTGGAGTGGCTGCGCGGCCGGGGCGTGCCCGCCTGGCAGGTCGCCGGCGACGACGAGGTGCCCTTCCCCGTGGCCGTGGAAGGCCGCGCGACACTCGGCGCGGACCGTCTCTGCAACGCCGCGGCCGCCTGGAGCGAGGGCCTGGCGCCCGCCCTGGTCGTCGATGCCGGCTCGGCCGTCACCGCCGACTGGCTGGACGCGGCGGGCGTCTACCGGGGCGGGATGATCCTGCCCGGGCGCACCATGATGCTGGGGGC
>Ga0272443_10005011_pt1 | contig 13964 bp, 12 predicted proteins | sample SSMAcet12_FD_193581 | JGI IMG/M metagenome (GOLD analysis project Ga0272443, IMG submission 193581) | Marine sediment archaeal communities from Little Sippewissett salt marsh, Falmouth, MA, United States - SSM-Acet-12 | ecosystem: Environmental > Aquatic > Marine > Wetlands > Sediment ...
AAGGCGTAAATGCGCCGGTACTGATTGTTATTAAAGGCGACACCAAACAGGCCGCTTTTATAAACCGAAGCGGTGAGGTTGCGGTCATTGCGGGCGATATTCTGCAAATTGGCACTGAAATTAAGTCCGCCCGCAGTGGCCAGCCGGAAATTTTCCAAAGACAGGCCGGGTCCTTCATACAAGTTATAGGTTTCCTGATTGACGCCCAGATTGCCTTCTTCATCGATTAACTGATAGCCCACTCGGACCTGCCCGCTACCATCAGCGGTAAGGGGGGAGGCCGCCAGAGTCAGACCAAAAATCAGGACCGTCAGGACTATAGCCTTCCTATTCATATCAGTCCTCCTCCCAGTTATTGTTGTGACAGCCGGAGGCAAAACAATCTGTTCCCAGAACCGCAGGCAGGTTGGGATCAAGGAATTTATCGTTTTCGAAAGAACCGTGTACCTGCGAATGACACAGAGTGCAGTCCTGATAATCCGACCAGACATAGCCGTGCGCGGAACTGTTTATATGGCCCGGAGGAGTTATGTGGCAATTGCGGCATAATTGCCGGCGCGGTTGTTTCAGCAGACGATCGTTGACACTGCCGTGGGCCTGATGACATTCCAGACACCCGCCTTCTTCCACTGACCAGCCCAGGGTGGCGTCGTGTTCATAAAGCCAGGGGCCGCCCTGTTCGGGATGGCAGTCCTGACAGACGCGGTTGAGGTCAAGATCAAGGGCGGCATCCGATTTTTGAGAAAAGCGGTGACAGCTCAGGCAGGTCAGGGCCCCCTGGTTTAAGGGATGATTGGAAACCTTGCCGAATCCCGAGGTGACGGATGTATGGCATTTCAGGCAGAAATTCGTTTCCCGGTCGTGCAACAGCTTAGTCTCGGAATTATGGATTTTATGGCATTGACTGCAATTGATGGTCTGAATTTCATGAATATCGAAACCATAATTATCCAGTTCGTTGTGCGGCATATGGCACTGGCGGCATATTTCGGCTTCGTCCGACCCCGACATTATGGCCGGATTGCCGATATTGTCAGCCGAGGGATCTTCGATATGGACTTCACCGCCCCGATGACAGTCGGCACAGGCGGGTGCATTACCCGGTTGACTCATGGTTGAGCCCGGACGGTGTGGTGAAAACATCAGGCTTTTATCGAGACCGTCATGACAATCCAGGCAGGTACCATCATCAACGGTCTCAGCTTGTATAGAGATAACAAGGGCAAGGCAAACAAAGAAGCCTAATAGGGTCGATTTTGTTATGTTTTCAAGCCACCCAAAAATAATTATCTCCGGTCGTTTCCTTGACCTCATCTGGTCCCCTTGAGTTGTTATTGGATGATTATATAATTTACCTGAATAAAAGGAAACCGGTATCATCTTGTCAAGCATAAATTATTGGATACAAGATACTTAAGGTGGTTTTACCGGTGTCCATTATGTGGTGAAGGTTGTCTAACATTTTGAAATTGCCTAATATAATGGAGTTATTCATAATATAGTGGACTAATAAAGTCCATGTATGGCTTAAAAATTATTTTTATTTTTTTTAAGGATTAGGCTTTATGGCATGACAAAATCATGACAAAGTCAAAAGAATGGTATTTAGTGCCTCTAATCACAACTAATCCTGTTGACTGAAAAATTTGTTTTTAATCCTCATGGGGTAGTTTTATCATATATAGGGAACAAAAATGGTAATGTGAAAGTAACTAAGACATGGTTGAATTTTATCCGGTCATTTTTGGCGCGAGTGTCCTGACAATATTATCTGTTCTTGAAATCCTCTTTATTCGTTTGCTGAATCGCCGCTGGTGGAAATATCGGCTTATCCGCCGCGGATCGATAATTCTGCCATTGGTGGGGCTGGGCGGAATTGCTATCTGGACCGCCGGAATCTTTGCTCTGAAGAAGACTATAATGATAATCGGGGCAACCCTGGCGGCTCTGGATCTGGTGTTACTTCTGGCTTTATTATTGTCGTTGCCGGTGTCTGGTATTTTCAATCTGATAATAGACTTTCTTGAATATCGTCGTCGGAGGAAACAGGGGCGGGCGAAGGCAGATATTTCCAGAGATGAGGTTCCTTCGCCGGATAGACGCCACTTTCTGAAAGGAGCCGCGGCCATAGTTCCCGTCGCGGCCCTGACTTCGGCATCTTCAGGGATAGCGCATGCCTTTACCGATTGCCGCGTTTATGAAAAGGAAATCGCCTTACCGAATTTGCCAGAAAACCTGGTAGGTTTTCGGATTTTACATCTGTCCGATATTCATATCGGGTATTATACCTGGCTGGAGGATGTGGAGGAATTGCTGGAGCGGGCCCGGGAATTCAAGCCCGATATTATTCTGGCCACAGGAGATCTTTCGGACCGGGTCGATGTTTATGGTGATCTTCTCAATCTTCTGGATCAGTTTAAGGCGCCGCTGGGGGTGTTTGCCTGTGTCGGAAACCATGAATACTTTCGCGGCTTCGATCGCATCAGAAGGATTTTTGACCTTTCGCCGGTGACGTTTCTTTTAAATCAGGGTGTAAATCTCAAAGTGGGGGGCAGTTCCGTTTTTATTGGCGGAGCCGATGATCCCCGCCGGATGCACTCTGCCACAGCTGAATTCTTTCATAAAACTCTGGAAAGCACTCTGCAGGAACGGGATGTTTCCGATTGTACGATAGTCATGAGCCATCGTCCGACGGCTTTCGATCTGGCCGATCAGTACGATATTGACCTGATACTGGCCGGTCATACTCATGGCGGCCAGATCGGTACGGGAAAGCGATCGGCGTTTGAGGCGATGTATCCCAATGCTTACCTGTGGGGGCTGTATGAGAAAGGTCCGCATCGCCTTTATACCACATCCGGGGTAGGACACTGGTTTCCATTCCGGCTCGGTTGCCCGGCCGAAGCGCCAATATTGAAGCTGGTGCGATCCTGACCGGTTATTAATCGTTTGTACTGCAAGCGCTTGAGCATCGGATTACTTATTCATGGGGTTATTCATTCCCATATTTGCCTTGACTTGCATTAGCACTCCTTTTACATTGCTCATTGCATTTGTCCTCGGCTGTTAAACGAGCACAAACGATATATCGTCTTGTCATAAGGTCGGTTAGGTTTTTTTGTTTTCGTTTAAACTGCCCGGATGCGATCCGCGACCGAAGAATAAGGGAATCATTATGACAGTAACGGTGTTACGTTTGTTTTTTACCCTCCTGGTTTCTGTTTTCTTATTTTTTCTTTCCCCAAATAATATGGTGGCGCAGGATGAAGCGGCCCTGGATAGCCTGATAACGTCGGCGGTGGAGGTTGATACTATCTTTATGGCCCAGCAGACACCTCAGGCTCCGTTTAATATCGTGGCCAAAGACCGGCCCAATGATGCCGGAGAAGCGATAATTTTATCCTGGGATTTATCGCCAGATGATTATGATGGCGGAAAAGTAATGGAATATCTGATTCTTCGGTCTGATTCGCCTGAGGGACCTTTTGAGGAGTTGGGGAATACCACTCAGGGTCTGGCCCAGTTTTCTGATAACCAAGCCGAACGCGGCAAGCAATATTATTATAAAATAGCGGCTCTCAATTATGCAAGAGTGGATGGCGATAGGACTTGGCAGGTTACCAGTGAATCAGTCGTGGCCGGTCCCGTTCACGCTTATGCGCAATGGTTCAATACCGGTCGACTTAATATTTTCATTGGGATTCTTATTCTGAGTGGGGCGATAATTTATTTCATCTTCGCCTCCCAATCGGGCAAGAAATTCTATATACGCAAGATTGCCGGTATCGAAGAAGTGGAGAATGCGGTTGGGCGGGCGACCGAAATGGGGCGGTCGATTTATTATATTCCCGGTATTCATGATATGGATGATGTTCAGACCCTGGCCAGTATAAATATCCTGAGCCGGGTAGCTCGCATCGCGGCCAGGAACGATACCCGAATCGACGTCCCGGTAGCCCGATCCATGGTGATGGTTACGGCTCGTGAGATCGTCAAGGAGGCCTATAGCAAGGTTGGGCGCCCCGATGCTTTTCAGGAAGACCAGGTGCGCTATTTGACCGATGATCAGTTCGGTTATGCCGCCGCTATCGACGGTTTGTTTGTTCGCGAAAAGCCGGCCGCCATTTTCCTGATCGGGGCGTTCTTCGCCGAATCGCTGATTATGGCCGAAACCGGAAACAGTATCGGGGCTATTCAAATCGCCGGAACGGCCATGCCGTCCCAGTTGCCATTTTTCGTAGCCGCCTGCGATTATACTCTGATCGGGGAAGAAATGTTTGCGGCCTCGGCTTATCTGTCCCGCGAGCCGAAACTTCTGGGGTCCATTAAGGGTCAGGACGTGGGCAAGGCCATTTTCCTCATTGCCATTGTAATTGGGGTACTTCTGGAGACATTCGGAGTGACCCTTTTCGGGATAGAATTTTCAGACATATTTCGAGCGCGCTAAAGACTTTTCGGGAAATTAGAACTTAACGAGATGCAAAGCAGGGATAGGGCGCGGATTTCCGTTTAGTCTGAATTTCCCCGCTGAGGTCTCTATATTGAAGCTGGTGCAATCCTGAGCGATGATTTAATCATATGTCAGGCAATTATTTAAAAAACTAACAAGGGCTCACCAGAGGTATTCGTTCCCATATTTGCCTTGACTTGCATGAACACTCCTTTTACATTGTCCCATTGCATTTGCCATTGGCTGTTGAACGAGGGCTGACATTTTATCGTCTTATTGACGAGTCGGTTACTATCCTGTCCTTGTTCAAGCCGCGTGTTTATGGTCTGCGATTGAAGTATAAGGGAATCATTATGACAGTGACGGTGTTACGCTTGCTTTTTACTCTATTGGTTTCCGTTCTTTTATTTTTTCTTTTCCCTCACAATTTAACAGCCCAGGATGACACATCCCCGGACAGCTTAATTGTGCCGGTGGAAGAGGTTGATACTGCCTTTATGGCCCAGCAGACACCTCAGGCTCCGTTTAATATAGTCGCCAAAGACCGGCCCAATGATGCCGGAGAAGCGATAATTGTATCCTGGGATTTATCGCCGGATGATTATAGTGGCGGAAAAGTAAAAGAATATCTGATCCTCAGGGCCGATTCGCCTGAGGGGCCATTTGAAGAACTGGGGAATACGACCCAGGGGCTGTCCGAGTTTTCTGATAACCAGGCCGAACGCGGCAAGCAGTATTATTATAAAATTGCCGCTCTCAATTATGCGAGAGTGAACGGCGGCCGGACCTGGCATATCACCAGCGAATCAGCGGTAGCGGGTCCGGTTCATGCTTATGCGCAATGGTTCAATACCGGTCGGCTCAATATTTTCATCGGGATTTTCATTCTGAGCGGGGCGATAACGTATTTCATTTTCGCTTCGAAATCAGGTAAAAAATTCTATATCCGCAAGATTGCCGGTATTGAAGAAGTCGAGAATGCGGTTGGCCGGGCAACCGAAATGGGGCGGTCGATTTATTATGTTCCCGGCATTAACGACATGGACGATGTTCAGACCCTGGCCAGTATAAATATCCTGGGCCGGGTAGCTCGTATTGCGGCCGGAAACGATACTCGCATAGATGTTCCCGTATCGCGGTCTATGGTTATGGTTACGGCTCGTGAGATCGTGAAGGAATCCTACAGTAAAGTTGGACGCCCCGATGCTTTTCAGGAAGACCAGGTGCGCTATTTAACCGATGATCAGTTCGGTTATGCCGCCGCTATCGACGGTTTGTTTGTTCGAGAAAAGCCGGCCGCCATTTTCCTGATCGGGGCTTTCTTCGCCGAATCGTTGATTATGGCCGAAACCGGAAACAGTATCGGCGCGATTCAGATCGCCGGAACGGCCATGCCGTCCCAGTTGCCATTTTTCGTAGCCGCCTGTGATTATACTCTGATCGGAGAGGAGATGTTTGCGGCCTCGGCTTATCTTTCCCGCGAGCCGAAACTTTTGGGATCCATCAAGGGTCAGGACGTGGGCAAGGCCCTTTTCCTCGTTGCCATTATAATCGGGGTACTTCTGGAGACATTCGGAGTGACCCTTTTCGGGATGGAATTTTCAGACATTTTTCGAGCGCGCTAATAACTCATTTGGAGAATTGAAATAGATGAGACGCGAAATACCGATAGCCATAACATTCATCGTCGGACTGGCGTATGTCATAGCTTATTTCATACCCCATCCGCCGTTCAATCATTTCGAGACCTGGTTCACCGACTGGTTCGTCATTATCGCCGCCTTTGCCATCTGGCTGGGGGCTTTGAACCTGTTGAAAATTTCAGCCCTCAAGATTGCTCATAAGAGATCTGACTGGCCTTTTGCCGCCTTGATAATCATATCTTTTTTGGTGATGATTTCAATTGGTTTTATTGAAGGTTATCGCGGCATTTATGCCGATCAACCTTTCCAGTTTCGCGATCCGGGTACGGCTTTTGACTGGATGTATGTAAACGTTTATATGCCTCTTTCAGCAACGATGTTTGCGCTGTTGGCCTTCTTTGTTGCGTCGGCATCCTACCGCGCTTTCCGGGCGCGCAACCTGGAGGCGACCCTGCTTCTTCTGGCGGCATTTTTTGTCATGCTGGGGCGGGTTCCAATCGGCGATATAATCACCAGCTGGTTGCCTTATAAATACCAGATGTCGCAATGGGCGGCGTGGATTATGAACGTGCCCAATACCGCCGGTCAGCGAGCGATCATGATCGGGATTGCCCTGGGCCTGGTCTCGACATCGCTGAGGATTATTCTGGGGCTTGAGCGGTCGTACCTGGGAGGTGAGTGATATGCTAAAGAAAGAATTAATCGTATCAGCACTCATCGCCATAGCGTTTTTGATCGCCAAGTTTTTACTGCCCAAACCGATTCAGTTTTCGCGCACGGTATCGGTCATAATCATTATTCTTTTGGCCCTGTTATTTTTCTTCATTTTTATCCTGACGGTTAAGGGTAAATACATCGGGCGGCGCGTCGTTTTCCTTCTGGTAGGTATAGCTTTGTTACTTCCGTTTTTCATGCAGTTCACTTTACCATTGCAGATTTCTCCGGAGGTGCGCGGCGCGTATGACGGGCTGGCCAGTCTAAAGGGAGGATCGAAAGTCCTGGCTTCATTCGATTATGACCCGGCATCGGCTCCCGAGTTACAGCCCATGGCTGAAGCTTTCTTCAAATACTGCTTCGACAATGATATCAAGGTTATCGTGATGGGACTCTGGCCGCAGGGTGCGCAACAGGCTAATCTGGCAGTGGAAGCGGCCATGGAGGAAACGCCGCGTTATCGGGATGAAATTCAATACGGGGAAGACTGGGTGAATCTCGGGTTTCAGGCCGGCAACGAGTTTGTTATAGTACGCATGGGCGAATCCTTCAAGGCCATGTTCCCGCGTGATATTGTCAAGAATTTGCCATATGATTCGATTCCGGTTCTAAAAAACGTAAGGAATTTTTCCAACATAGACTATTCGATTAATTTCTCGGCCGGGAAACCCGGAACGGTGGAATGGGTTCAGGTGGCGGTTGATCGCTACAACCTTAATATGGCCGCCGGTAATACCGCCGTACAGGCTCCGATGGCTTATCCATACCTTAAAGCCAAGCAGTTAACGGGTCTGATGGGAGGCATGTCGGGGGGCGCTGAATTCGAAAAAATCACCGGTAAATTCGGCAAGGCGACGACTTATCTTTTGTCTCAATCCTTTGCTCACATGGTGGTAATTGTCTTAATACTTATCGGAAACTTCGCTTTCTTCCGCGAAAGAATGAGGGATAAATAATGGGCTTTTGGGAGCAATTCGGAATCTGGCTGGCGGCCTTGTTTACCATTGGGATTATATCCTTTCTCTATAAGGACAATGTTCTTTATAAGGCCTGTGAGGCCATTTTTGTCGGCGTGTCGGCCGGTTACTGGTTTGTTGTTTATTACTGGGATATGCTCTATAAGAAATTTTATCAGCAGGTAACCGATCCCGTTAATCCGGAATGGTATCCCTGGCTGGGTGTTATCCTGGGAGTTTTAATGCTGACGCGACTATCAAATAAGATAGGCTGGTTATCGCGCTGGCCACTGGCCTTTGTGGTCGGAGCCACAGCCGGGCTTTATATGATGGTTTATTTTGTGTCCAATGCCATTGTGCAGATACAGGGCACTATCGTTCCTCTGGCCGAGGGTACCGCGGGCGATATAATTGCCAATATTCTGGTCGCGGCGGGTACTTTCTGCGGACTGATCTATTTTTTCTTTTCCAAAGAGCATCGCGGCGCATTCGGCGGGGCGGCCAAGATAGGTATCTGGTTTTTGATGATTACTTTCGGAGCCTCCTTTGGCTATACCGTTATGAGCCGTATGTCGCTGATGATCGGCCGTATAGATTTTCTTTTTGGTCGTTGGCTTGAGTTGATTCCATGATATTCGGCAAAAGTCTGTATTGCAGTTTTATTATAATTGCATGCTTTTTTACCGTTGCCACCGCTCAGAATGAGGCCGTGGCAACAGTTGATTCCGTTGGGCAGATTCTGCCTCAGCCTCCTGGTAATATTATCGTTGCCGACCATAAGTATGATAACGGCGGAATAATCGATATAGCGTGGGACCGTTCGCCCGATGATCCGCTGGGAATCGATGGTTACAATATTTACCGGGCCTGCGGTGACGGTGATTTCGAAATTGTAGCCTTCGTTTTGCCGGGTGGGATGGAGAGTTATTCTTTTATCGACGACAAAGTCGAACGGGGAGAGAGTTACCGTTATAAAATCAGCGTTATCAGTTCAGGCGGCGAGAGTTTTTCTGAAAGTTCTGTCTCGGTCAGGGGTGACTGGGAGTTTTTTGATCTGGATAAACTGAATATTTTGATTCTGGGAATAATTGTCTGCGGGTCGGTGATCGGGTTTATTTTTACCGCCCGGGCCGGACGTAAACTATTTATCCGTAAAATCAGCGGCTTGGAAGCTCTTGAAGAAGCGGTCGGTCGGGCTACCGAAATGGGTCGCCCTATTTTGTTTATTCCCGGTATTCTGGATATGGATGATGTCCAGACGTTGGCGGCCATTACTATCCTGGCGCGCGTTTCGCGCATTGTCGCGGATTATGACAGTAAAATCGAGATGCCGGTATCCCGTTCGCTGGTGATGACCACGGCACGGGAAACTATAAAAAATTCGTACCTGGCGGCCGGGCGGCCGGATGCATACTATGATGACATGGTTCATTATGTTACCGATGAGCAGTTCGGTTATGTGGCCGCCGTCAATGGTATTATGGTTCGCGATAAACCGGCCACCTGTCTTTATCTGGGGGCTTTTTTCGCGGAATCATTGATCCTGGCCGAAACCGGCAATTATATCGGAGCGATTCAAATAGCGGGTACCGCCCGGCCGGGGCAGTTGCCTTTCTTTGTCGCTGCCTGCGATTATACGCTTATAGGTGAAGAACTTTTTGCCGCGTCGGCCTACCTGTCCGGTGATCCTAAACAACTGGGCTCGCTCAAGGGACAGGATGTGGGGAAATTCGTAGCTATGGCGGCCATGATTATCGGGACGTTGGCCGTGACGGTGGTATCTGCCTGGCAATTTAAGTTTTTCGGCTGGTTGTCGGATTTAATGTACAGCATGTTTTCAACCAATTGAGGTTATTGATCAGATAATATGAAACGCACCATTCCTGTAATAATCGTCTCCGTGGTTGGAACCGTTTTGGTTTTATCGGTTTTCTTTCCTCCCGTCCAGACCATGGGTGAGGATTTCTCCCTGTTCTTCGATATTATTGCTGTTTTCGCCTTTTTCCTGGGCGGTGGCAATCTGGTGCGGATTCACCTTGTCAAAATATATCGCAAACGGCCCGACTGGGGTTTTTCGGTAGTTACGCTGGTCGGTTTTTTTGTTACTCTTCTTGTGGGATTGGGAAAACTGAGCGTGACCGGGGTGACCGCTTCGGTTACTGCTCCCGATTCGTTTTTGCAGACAATATTCGTCAATATCATTACCCCGCTCAGTTCCACCATGTATGCCCTGCTGGCTTTTTATGTGGCGTCGGCTTCTTACCGGGCTTTCCGGGCCAAGAACCGTGAAGCAACCATTCTGTTGATTGCCGCTTTTATAATTCTTCTGGGGCGTACGCCGTTGGGTATGAAACTGACCGGGTGGATCCCGGAATGGTTATCCATTTTACAAATTCCCAACCTGGCCGTCTGGATTATGAATGCGCCCAATCTGGCGGGGCAAAGGGCTATACTTATCGGAGTGGGACTGGGTGTGGTAGCCATGTCTTTGCGCCTGATTCTGGGTATGGACCGGACTTATCTGGGGAGTGACAATGACTAATATCGGGGTCTATATTTCGCTCCTTCTAATTTTCGGCGGCCTGCTGGCCATCCTGATATATTCTCTCAAGGGCCGGGATGTCGATCGTCGGATTATTTTTCTTTTTGTCCTGTTCTCCGTAGCTTCGGCGATTATTTTTCATATAGAATTCGAAGAAAGCGCCACGCCGATAGTAAAAAAGGTTTTCGAATTCGTGGAAAATCTGCCGCCTGAGTCGAAAATTCTGATTTCGTTCGACTTTGATCCGGCCATGAAACCGGAAGTGCATCCCATGGCCAATGCCTTCGTGCGCCACGCTCTTGTTAAAGGTCATAAATTGTACCTGATGGGCCTCTGGCCGCAGGGACAGGCCCTGATGACGGAGACTATTGAGTATGTACTCAAACCTGAATTTCCCAACGCGGTATATGGCGAAGATTATGTGATGCTGGGTTACAAAGCCGGCAATGAAGGCGTTCTGAATGTTATTATCACAGATTTTCGCAAAATGTACAGCACCGATGCTCATGGTACCAGCCTTGATTCGATTCCGCTTTTCGATGATGTGAAATCAGCTAAGGATATGGACCTGATTTTTCCCGTCGGGGGTGGTAAGCCGGGACCCAAGGAGTGGATATTGTTTGTCGGTGATCCCGGCAATGTTCCGATAGCGCCCGGATTGGCGGCGGTGGTGGCACCGCTGATTTATCCTTATTATCCGCGGCAGGCCATAGGTTTGCTGGGTGGTGTCAAAGGGGCGGCTGAATACGAGTCTGAGCTTAAAAAGAACTATAAAGAATTCGAGAATGTGGAAACTCCCGCTCTGCAGATGATGGGTCCGCAAACGATGGCTCATATTGTTATCATGGCTTTCATCGTCATCGGTAATATTGGCTTCTTCCGGGCTCGTCGCAGGAAATGGCAGGAGGGTAACTGATGCGCCGGATTACTCTCATCGTGACCGCGGTGGTGGTTGTGCTATTTATAATCAGCTGGATTATCAAAACAAACACAGTCCCCGAGGATGGGACTTTCAGACCGTTTATACAGGGTTTCCTGGTTACTTTCGCGGCTTTTCTGACACTGGCGATAATGTCGTTTTTATACCGCGACAATCCTTTTTACAAATTTGCCGAGCATCTTTATGTGGGTGTGTCGGCCGCTTATGCCATGAGCCTTGGTTTCTGGACAACCCTGGTGGGCAATCTTTTCCCGCGCATTTCGCAAAACCTGTCGGACTGGTTCGGCGTGCCGTTCCTTCATTATGAATGGCATTTTGTGATTCCTCCAATTCTGGGCATTATTCTGCTGATGCGGCTGTCGCCCAAGGGGGGCTGGATATCGCGCTGGGCCTTGGCATTTATCGTGGGAACGACGGCCGGGTTGAATTTACCACGCTTTTTGCGCTCGGATTTTATTGAACAAATTTCATCCACGTTTCTGCCGTTGCTGGTGCAGTGGCAGGGTGTGGGGCCGTTTTTTTCCAATTTCTCGCTGGCCGCATCGGGGCAGTTTATTGCTATCCTGACCAACATAACGATTTTCCTCGGGGTGTTGTGCGGCCTGATATATTTCTTTTTCAGTAAAGAGCATAAAGGTGTTTTCGGAACGGCATCACGTTTCGGTATCTGGGTCCTGATGGTTACTTTCGGAGCCTCGTTCGGATATACCGTGATGGGTCGAATTTCTCTGCTGGTGGGACGGTTGACCTTTTTGCTCAAGGACTGGCTGGGAATAATTTCATAGTTCGATATATAGATGATGAACATAAACAACTAAAGGCAGGAGCAAGTATGACGGCAAAAACGATACTTTTCATACTTGTGGCGGTTTTACTGGCACCGTTGGTCATGGCACAGGAAGAAGCTGTGCCGGATTCGACGGTGGGAGTTATTCCGCCCGCGCCGCCTCTGAACTTCCGGGCATTTGATACTCCCTATGACAATGGCCATTCCATTTCCCTGGAATGGGAATTGTCGGCCGATGACGGTCAGGGGCGCAATAATGTCCTGGGGTACAGGGTGATGAGGGCCGAAAGCCCAGACGGTCCCTTCGTGGAACGTGGCATCGTCACCTCAGGCGGAACGAGTTATAATGATTCGGGAGTCAAAGAATCAGACAGCCCCGACTATTTCCCGCGGGACCATGATTTCTACTACAAAATCGTGGCTACTACAGCTGATGGGAGCGAAGCGGAGTCGGAAGTATTCGGGCCTGTCCGTGCGGTTGGCCAGTGGTTTAACGCTCGTAAATGGCCGGTCCTTATTGCGGTGGGACTCTTTACCGCTTTTACGTTGGCATTTATTACCCTGGCCAGACGCGGTAAAGATCTTTATGTCCGGCCGCTGGCGGGCATTGAAGCCGTGGATGAGGCTATCGGGCGCGCCACTGAAATGGGCAAACCGATACTCTATGTTATGGGGCTGGGAACAGCCGCCGACATTGCCACGATTGCATCGTTTACGATACTTTCGCGGGTAGCTAAAAAGGTCGCGGAATATCAGACATCATTGATCGTGCCCTGTTATGATCCTATAGTAATGACCGTGGCGCAGGAGACGGTGAAGGCTTCATATTATGATGCCGGCCGCCCTGATGCCTATGATGACAAGGATGTATTTTTCCTGACCAATCAGCAATTTGCTTATGTCGGCGGTGTCAATGGTATCATGATTCGTCAGAAACCGGCGACCAATTTTTATTTGGGTAAGTTTTATGCGGAATCGCTGATTCTGGCCGAGACCGGTGCTACCACCGGTTCGATTCAGATTTCCGGTACCGACGAAGTGACCCAGATTCCCTTCTTTGTGGTGGCCTGCGACTACACTTTGATCGGTGAAGAACTTTATGCCGCATCGGCCTATCTGGGTCGGGAACCGGTTCTGTTGGGCACGCTCAAGGCTCAGGACTGGGGTAAGGCATGTGTTATAATCAGTATAATTCTGGGCGTTCTGTTCGCCATTTTCGGATGGCAGGACGGTGTGGACGCCTTCAGGCCGGGTAATTAGAAAGGAGACGAAGAATGAAAAGAGAAATTCCTCTGATGATCGTCTTTGTAGCCGGCCTGTTTATGGCGGTTCAGTTCTTTGTTCCTCATGCGACTTCGGAATACATTTACGAGTTCGTGATGGAATGGACGATCATTATCGGTATTTTTGCCCTTGCACTGGGTATCTGGTCTTTTATCAAAGTGGCCGCCAGCAAAATCCAGCGCCGCAGTGAAAACTGGCAATATTCAATTGTAGCACTGGCCGGCCTGGCTGGCATGATTATTTTTGCCCTGCCGTGGTTCGGCGGGCTGGAATCATATATGTTCCGTTCCTTTTTTAATAACGTTATGATTCCTCTTCACGCTACCATGTTTTCGCTGTTGGCGTTCTTTATCGCATCGGCGGCATTCCGGGCTTTCCGGGCGCATTCGGCGCTGGCAACGGTGTTGTTGCTTTCGGCTTTGATAGTGATGCTGAGGTTTAATCCATACATGGGACCACTGGGTGATATTGATGCCGATATCGCATCGTGGATTCTGAATGTCCCCAACCTGGCGGCCAAACGGGCCATTATCATCGGGATCGGTCTGGGGATTGTGGCTACGGCATTAAAAGTAATCCTGGGTATTGAACGTACCTATATGGGTAAAGATTGAGGGAGGCTTAGCTATGAATCTATTTGAATGGATG
>Ga0272443_10005012_pt1 | contig 13963 bp, 12 predicted proteins | sample SSMAcet12_FD_193581 | JGI IMG/M metagenome (GOLD analysis project Ga0272443, IMG submission 193581) | Marine sediment archaeal communities from Little Sippewissett salt marsh, Falmouth, MA, United States - SSM-Acet-12 | ecosystem: Environmental > Aquatic > Marine > Wetlands > Sediment ...
GCGCTCAAGGACCTCCTGTATGCTATTGACAAAGCCGTGGCCATCGAACGCAAGAGCTGGAATATGGACATCGCTAAAGGAAATATTGGAGGGGAAGGCAATTTCAATGTTCTAATCAACGTGCCGGATCCGGATCCGCTGCCGGAGCAATTTAGATTGATAAGCCACGATCGCGCCACCCCACCTAAATTAAGCCAGTGAGCGAACAGTCAGCAGACACAATGCAGGCGATTTTGTCGGCAGTTCCATAAGAACGGACCGCGACGAGTATTAGAAGAATAGGGCTCGGACGTGAACTCTGGTGGGCTCCTGGTAAGCATGGCGGAATCGTAACAGATATCCATTTGAAACTACAGGTCAGCCTGCCTTTTGGATAGTGGCACCTTCATGATTTGTTCGAAAAGGCAGGCCACAACATATAGGGTCTGCCTTACTTTGTTTGGGTGGTTGTTACTGATAGAATAAAGCACCGAGAGAATGGTGCTTTATCAATAAAGCTGGCAAGGATGTTACAGAATAGATCCGGTAACCAAACGGTTTTATATGATGCAGTGAGTCGTCATTAATTGCAGTAACCACCGGTTTCACAGACCGTGTTGTATAGCTTGACTATGTTAACACCCCCATCATCAATAATGTGATCGCCTAACAAAGAAAAAAGGCGAGGACTGTATCCAGCATTCCCCGCCATAAAGGTCCCTGTATGGCAGAATAATAATGGTCGTAGCCCTAGTCCTAATACCCAAGCTCATCAGACGCGAGCCACATAGCAGCATGCGGTTTGGTGAAGCGCTTTGTTTTCCTTGCCGCTTCTTTCATATCCCACTATGGCACGGCATTTCACACGATGCCGATATCAGTGGTCCCCTCCACGTGTAATGATGGCGGTGAGTCTGGCCATGGCGCCACAGAGGCAGACATTGCCGGGTTCATGATAGTGACGGTGACCGGCATGAGTATCGATCATGCTCACTGCGCGGGTGAACGCCAGTTCAGAGGCATGGCCGGGCCGCAGCGAGGCGCCGGACTTCTTCATATCGGTGATATCGAAAACAGTAACACCCTCTTTGATCGTTTCGAGCACCTTGATTTGGTCGAGAGTCTCGGGATCAACGGATGTTGGATCTTTGTCGAGGATCACAAAGTCGGCGAGTTTGCCGGTTTCGATTGATCCTTTTCCGTCCTCCTCGAAATGCTGCCATGCGGGCGAGATCGTCATTGCCTTAAGGGCGGTCATAACGTCGACCCGCTGGTCTGGGCCGATGATATCGCCCGAGCGGGAGCGACGGGTGACGGTGGCGTCGAGCACGCGCATCGAGTCAGGGAAAGCAACAGGCGCGTCATGGTGGGTGCTGAACCTCATGCCTCTCTTCACACACCAGCCGGTGGGTGATATGTTGTCGGCAAGAACCGGTCCGACGGTATGTTCGCGGTGCCAGTCACCCCAGTAGAAAGTGTGCATGGGAAAGAGCGAGGGCATGATGCCAAGGGAGTTTAACGAATCCACTTGGTCTTCACGGAGAAACTGGCCGTGGATCAGGACCGGACGACGGTCGCCCGCGCCGTGCTTCCTGGTGGATGCACTAATGTATGCAATCAATTGATCAGAAGCCGCTTCACCGTTAGAGTGGGTCAGGATCTGAATATTGTTGGCAAATGCCCAGTCAATCGCGTCACCGACCTGCTCGGGGGTGGCGGCAGCGTAGCCGGCATAGCCAGGCGGGTAGTTGCCCACCGGCTTATAGTAGGGGCGGTCGCGCCACGCGGTGAACCCCTGGGGTGAACCGTCGATAGTGAGCTTTGCACCCCCCACCCGGAAGTGGTTCTTGTAGGTCTGACTGACCTCCTGCTTGATCGCATCCCGCGCAACGAGCACGTCCGGATAACTGACCACATCGATTTTAAGATCACCTGCAGCCGCGACGGCCGTGAAGGTTTTCAACGCCCCGGGCATCGTGCGCCCATCCTGGGCCGTTGTGTAGCCAAAGCGTGCCCACAGTTCGGCCCCCGCGCGGGCGAAGGTTGCCGACCCCTCCGGTCCCACCCGACCCAGCAGCTTGATCAACAGAGGAAAGGCCGCCGTCTCCTCGAGCACGCCGTTCGGCTCCTTGCCGTCCTCACTGCGCTGGATGACACCGCCCGTTGGGTTGGGCGTTTCTGCCGTGATGCCGCCTACTTCCAGGGCCTTCGAATTAACGGAGATAATATGACCGGATTGATGAATGAGAACTATCGGAACCTCCTTCGTGACGGCATCCAGATCCTCGCGCACAGGATGTCGCAACTCGGCAAGCTGGGAATTGTCGTATCCGAAACCGACGACAAGACCAATTTTCTTTACCGCCACATCGTTGCCAGCCATCCAGTCGCGCAGTGTCTGCTGGAGCGAAGCGATGTCTTTCACCTCTCCGTCCGGAGGGGCTAAAAGATTAGCCGAAAGTGCCTGCAAGCCTCCACCCATGACATGACCGTGGGCATCAACAAAACCGGGAAGCATCGTGTGGCCACCCAGATCGATCAGCTTGGTCGCGTCCCCTTTGGACTTGAAGATATCTTTTTCGGCGCCAACTGTCAGGATTTTTCCATTCTTGACCGCCACGGCTTCCGCACGCGGTTGGGCGTCATTGATGGTCAGAATGGTTCCATTGTGGTAAATAATATCAGCGATTTCGCTGGCAAGTGCGGTGGTCGAAATTCCGATACCGATGATGACTGAAGCCAATGTGAATGAAATTTTCAAGATCGCGTTCATTTTCTTTTATCCTCCAAATTTTCCTGCTCAAGCTAACTTCTCATCATGCTTATGCGTATTTTGCGCATAATTCACAAAATTAATTATCAATGGTATCTAAACTGAGTATTTTTGCCAAGTTCCGAGGGTATTCCGATTTTCCCGAAATGCCGGGCACTGCGTGTGGTATACTGTGTATGTAACCCCGCTCGGCGGGCATTGTCAAATTTTTAACAGGAGGGAGGCCAACATGAACGTCAAACAGGCAACAGTAACGGATTAGATCGCATCCCATATTTTGTGGTCTGCCTTTTCTGATTTGGATAATGATTACGGAAAGAATATCACGCCGAAATATTAATGCTGTCTCAATAAATTTGGCAAGAATATTGGACTGCATGTTCAATTGAATGTGAATTGGCAGATCTAATATATAATTTCACATTTTTCCCGATTAAGGCACGCTGTCCAAACTTTTCCAGAAGGCAAAATTTTGAATATTTGTCATTCTGTAATACAGAATCCCACCAAACCCCTTGATTCGAAATACCTTGGTTATATTCTAACCGTTTTTCAATATAGGATTGAAGCGATTGGGTAAATCGTTCGATTCGATGAACGACTTTCCCAAATCATCGTACATAAAGGTTAGGGTGCAGATGGTTATTCATTTGAGGTGTTGCCAGGATAGCCCGGTGGGATTCTCCAATAATTGACATCGATATGCTCCAGCGGCCGCCCGGGCGTACCCGGATCAAGATCGTCGCGCAGCATGAGCACCAGATCGGAACTCACCGTCGGAGAGGTGCGAAAATAGCTGTGACCGTAGCGGTCTCCCTGTAGGCTCTCGGTTCCGGAAGCACCCGGGTATTGGACAATTGCAAAATCAGATGCACCATAGAACTCCGTCATACTCCTTTGATACTTCGTCATATCCTCTGGGCTGAAAGGTACCGATACGTCCCTGTGGACTCTTAGACAGTTTCTTTGCAATGCCAATAGCCCTGTCATCGGGAGAGGTATAGATGGTAAAGCGGCTGGCACTCAGAGCAAGCTTGTCCCCATCGATTCGCTGTTCAGCCACCATTATATCAAGGTCTGGTGCGGCAAGGATAAAATTATGAATCTTAAATTTAAGTCTCGGGTCGGCACCCGCTGCACGCGTCCTTAAGGTGAGTTCTCGCAGCGCGGTTACGGCAACATCCGTTCCTCTGCTATGAGCAATCAGGTGGATTTCCTCCACCTCCGGAAAACTGGCAATGAAACCCAAAGCCTCGCGCAGATGATAGACTGTAAACTCACTTGATTCACGATCGTAGGTATAACCGAACAACGCCGACGGATAACCTGCAGGCCAGGTATAGATAATCGGTACGCCAATGCGCCCCAGAAAGTGCCAGAGTTCGGCCATCGCAAAGGCGGCATCGTCGAAATTGTTGTTGTAACCATGGATATAAATAAACACCTCCTTGCGGGGTGTCAGCGCTAGCTGTTGCACGAGTATCCGCCGGAATGCCTGGGCGAGTTGCTTTCGTTCTGCTATCAAGGTCGGCTCTTCGACGATTTTTCCATCGATTAAAGTGTAAGGAATCGGTGAGTGCGGTCCTCGCACGTGTTCGGTCACCTGACGGAGTGCCAGTTTCACAGGCTTTGACCGCTTTTGCGTCCGGCTCGCCTGGAGAAGCTCATCCCAGGTCATATCCACACCGAGATCCACCACGGCCGTGCCAAACGCTAGCGAAGCAGAGCGGCCAAATCCGTAGTGGAGGTTGCCTTTATCGTTTTTCTCGGGTTTTCGGTCCGTAATGTAGAAAAGCTGGACCTCACTACCTTTCAGCTCCTTAGGCAGGTTATGGTAGGGATCACCTTCCGTGTTGAGATATACATTGGGCGTTGGCATCATCACACGCGCGCTGCTACAACCTAAAAGCAGCAGCAACAGCCCAATAGCAAACAAACGAAAGCTAAAATCTATCTTCTTCATAACGCACTACCTCCATTTTTCAGTAAGACACGAAGATTAAGACCTCAAAACTATAATTTTCATGTGTCAATTCTGTCACGAAAATGCGAACTTAATTCATATCGACGCCTTCGATGATTTCTTTTGGGCATCAATGAACACCATAGTAGTATCACTACTGTCAGAAATTACCTCATATATTGAAAACTGGTCTGTTATGCTCTCCGAAACTAAGCCGAACCTATTGGGCTATTAAAATCTCCAGGTTGGCTCTTGCACATCCAAATTTAACCACACAGTTTACGAAACCGGTGCTTTCTGCTATTTCATATCTAAAGTAAGATCATCAGTGAATTTTTGATTCAAACCTCAACCAATTTCGGACGGTGCTTTCCGAAATACTCAACTGCCTGCCTATCGCCCGATTTGACAATCCTTGATTTTTCAATGCGATGATTTTTTTCTGATATGATTTTGGTATCTGTGGCCGGCCCAATTTTTTGCCCTTTATACGCGCGTTGGCAAGACCAGCCCGCACCCTTTCACTAATAATATCTCGTTCAAACTCTGCCACAGCACCTATGATATTAAACACCAGTTTGCCGGAAGGGCTCGATGTGTCGAGCTGGTTGTCGTAGGAAACGAAATCAATTCCGAGATGGCCCAATTCATCGAGTGTTGCGATCAGATCTTTTAATGATCGCGAGAGTCGGTCAAGTTTCCAAACAATGAGCAGATCGAATTGACGATGGCGAGCGTCGTTTAACATTTCAGTGAAGGCAGGGCGTTGGGTGTTTTTACCTGAATATCCATTATCTATGTATTCACGGTAATATCCACTTGGCCCGACGGACGAATCCCCGAATCTCGTGAAGCTGGGAATCGGTGGTTTGCCGATCTGTTGATACCCTGGCGTAAATCGCAACCTTTTTGGACATTGCCCGCCTCCTGTAAAAAACTCGGTATAGAGGGTGCGCAAAAAACCCCACGAATTTTGAAAAACTAAGTTCCTGAAATACAATCGGTTTTTATATAAGATAAGCCTGCGCAAAATACAAATGATTTATGCGCAGATAAAATGCCTACAATCGTCAAATTATGATTATTGAAAAAGGGTAAGAAATGAGGGATCTTGCGGTCAGAGAATATTGAAGATTAGCTGCAGAAAGATGAAAATAGTAGCGTTTGTGTCTTTATAGCCGGTTTACACAGTCCTATCAATTTGTATGTTTCCCATTTGGTAAGGTTCAGTCAGAATAGAATCCGAATAGATCAGATTACTGTATTTTGGTAACCACATTCATAAAACGCTATTCACGGCTGTCCTCAAAAACATCATTCTCGGTGCGCTGCATGTTGAAGTCCTTCTCCCCCATTTGAAATTTCGCAACGGGATTCACCTGGGAGATGTAACGATCGATAGTGGCCATATTCACAGTGACGGCGTCAAAATCTTCCGCACGCCTCGAATCCTTCGCCAAGCTGGGCGATAGTCGAATCTGAATCGGTTGAAGGTTCATGAAGTTTCTCCAGTGGCTTTTGGACCGTCTCCGAACTTAATGGTTATCAACGTCATGTCGTCTTCGGCCGGCAAACCTCGGCAACATTCGCCGACCTTTCTTTTTATGACTTCAGCAATGGATACCGCATTTTCATGCCGATGCCTCCGAACCAAATCCTTTATCATCCCTTTGCAATGGGTGCGCCCGACACCCTGATCGATCTCCCAAAGACCATCGGTTCCAATCAGAACAATGGCCTCCTTCGGGAGACCGGATCGGCTGTTGACCTGGTAATCGGCGTAAGGGTCGACGCCCAATGCCACACCATTACCTTGCAAGGGAGCAAACACGTCGGTAGCGGGATTGTACAACAAGGCCGGATCGTGTCCGCCACGAACCCACTCAATCTTCCTCTCAGACCCGAAAATCGAGGCGTAAAAGACGGTTACAAAATGGCCGCTTGACCCGACATCCAAACACAGCAATTTATTGACGCCCGCGACGATCTGACTCAAATTTCCCGATTGCATTGCCCTTGCGCGCAGATAGGCACGTATAGAAGTCATCAACAGAGATGAACACAAGCCATGACCGGAGGCATCACCGACGACGATATGCATTTGCGTCGTCGAAGGGCAACAGACACCACTGAAATCATGATAATCAAAAAAGTCGCCTCCCAGCATTCCGGAATATACTGTCCATCCGGTGATCTCTGCGCCATCAATTAGAGGTGAACGCTTGGGCAGCAATTGGTGTTCAATTTCTGATGCCAACTGTACGCAAACTTTTTCGGGGAGGCTTTCGTTTTCCAGATTCTTTCTGTGCTTCATTTGGATATCTCCAAGCGTCTTCAACCGGCGCGATTTGCAGGGTGCATGAACATCCTCGGTTTCAATCCAATTTGGGCTTGCATATGGTTTATGACGTTTCGCCAGCGGTTATTGAATCATCCCGATGGTGAAATGGGAACGGTGAGAAGTACTTTTCTTTCCCTGCGCAGACAAAGCGCATCGACATAACGCCCCCACACGTGTATTTACCACCCAAATGCTTTGTAAAGAAGCGACAACATTCGGCAAATTATCGTCAGGGATTGTTATGATGGCGTGTTTCAAGACCCTCTTTTCCAGTCGGGTATTTGGCTACCCTCTGTTTTTTTAGTCTGGTGTGATATATCCACTGAAGTGCACAATTAGGAAGGTTGGTATGGCTTAAGCGCTTCGATATCAGCAGATGCCACATAGTTTTCCGCACCGCTTCCTGGGAACCACCCGCTGACCAGTTCCTTACTGCGGGCTTTGATCTCGATTTTGACCTCCATAAATCCGACCTCTTCCAAAAGGTCTCGTATTTTGTCAATATGTTCGGCCCCGGCTATGCATCCGGTTAAAAGCGCCGCCTGCTGACGCATGTGATCCGGCATTTCGGCCGTGGCGACAACATCGGATATGACCAGTCGTCCGCCTGGCTTCAATACACGGTAGGCGTCTTTAAAAACCTGTCTCTTGTCGGGCGAAAGATTAACCACGCAGTTGGAGATAATCACGTCGACGCTGCCGTCGGCCACCGGCAGGTGTTCGATTTCACCCAAGCGGAACTCGACATTGAGGGTTCCCATTTTCGCAGCATTTATACGCGCTTTGGCCAGCATTTCAGCTGTCATGTCTACGCCGATGACATGCCCCCCATCCCCCACCTTCTTGGCGGCAAGAAAACAATCGAACCCACCTCCGCTACCCAAGTCCAAAACGATTTCACCCTCCTTGAGGTTCCCGATGGCGGTCGGGTTGCCGCAGCCAAGACCGAGATTAGCCCCTTCGACGACACCGCTGAGATCCTCGTTGGAATATCCCATAACCTGGCTCATGGAATCGGCAATGTTTGTCGAAGAACCGCAACAGGCATTTACCAGCCCCGCCTGGCATCCACAGGGTTCTCCGCCCGCTGCCTGGGCATACCGATCTCTCACCATTTGCCGTATTTTTTCTGAATCATTTTCTTTCATATTCGATCTCCTCCGATTACAAAATTGTTTCCGGCAACCCGGAAACTCAAAAGACGCCGTACAGGCTTCCAGTCACGCGCTGACAACCCCTTACAGATGCTTTACCATGAAAGCCGAGCTCACCGGGGAAATCTCGGAAAACTCTTTTGTCTCCCTGATCGCCAAAGGCGCATCGTCCCGCCCGGTGCGCTTATAACCGCGGTGTTTGAAAAACGCCTCGGCGGTGTTGGTCAACAGATAAAGAGATTTTATGCCTTTATTTCGGGCATAGTCTTCGGCATGCGCTACCAGTTTTGACCCCAGTCCGGTCCTCCGGCGCGATGAAACCACGGCCAGCGACCGCAAAAGGCCGACGGTGCCGAACAACTCCAGCCCCACGACACCTTCCGGCTCCTCCTTTGTCCCCAGGCCGAAGAAATACCTCAGGTGCTCAGGAGTCAAATCCGAACTGATGAGCTGTGACTCGTTCAACAGACGCTTGACGCTGGTCTCCAATGGCTGAATGAATATATCCATATATATTCAAATCTCCCGTTCCGGGAAGGATCATTACTGATGTATATTGGCTTTTAGCAGGGCGAGCCCCTCCTCGCGAGCTTTCAGTATTTTCTTTAAATCGATCCCTTTCAATTCGTTTTTAATCAATATGAAATCACTCAATGCCTTCCGATACAAAAGATATTCATCTTTGGCAGAAATGTTTGGAATAACCTTTTCCGTATAGAGGAAGCCTTCAATCGATCGCTTCTTGCCGTTGTTGTTGCCTTCGGTCAGATCGACTCTGTGGTCACCGTAGACCAGGAAGCAATGCAGCATGGGAACATAGGGCAGCCCATATCGATCAAGAATCGTACCCGCACCCTTGACGATCTCCTCTGTCATCGCGTAGATGCCGATTGCCTTTTCGGTCGGCAGCCCCAACTCCGCGGCCAAGGTCGCTATGACCGCATGCTTGGTCGTACACGAGCCCATTTTTTCCTTGAACAGAATCATCAGGTCGTCGCGATCCGTGTTATACCCGTATGGCAGCTCATGCACATAGCGGCAGGCATCGATAAATCCATTGGTACCCAAACTCAGAAATTTGCTTGAGACTGGGCCCGCTGCTTTTATGGTCGCATTCGGAAAAACCGTAAACTTATCCATTTCATCTCCAGCAATAGACCATAAGTTTTTTGTTCGCGTCAGGTTTCGCATGTTACATGGCAGACACCGGTGGGCGTCTGTACCGTAAACGGAAAATATTTACGTTTGAACCACAGGGCCACATTGACCAAGCCGATCAGAACCGGCACCTCGACCAGAGGTCCGATCACCGCCGCAAACGCCTGTCCGGAATCGATGCCGAAGACGGCCACGGCCACGGCAATCGCCAGTTCGAAATTATTGGAGGCCGCCGTAAAACTCAATGTGGTGGACTGCTCGTAGGTGGCCCCCACTTTCATGGACAGGTAAAAAGATACGAAAAACATCACCACGAAGTAGATGCAAAGCGGTATCGCCACCCGCACCACGTCGAAGGGCAGCTGCACGATGTATTCGCCTTTGAGGGAGAACATCACCAAAATGGTGAATAGCAGCGCTATCAGGGTGATGGGGCTTATTTTGGGGATAAATCGCTGTTCGTACCATTGCCTGCCTTTCAATTTCAGGCCCAGAAACCGGGAAAGCATGCCGCCGAGAAAGGGGATGCCCAGGTAAATGAAGACGCTCTCGGCGATCTGTCCGATCGAAATGTTCACCACCGCTCCTCTTATCCCCAGCCATTGCGGTACGAGGGTGATGAAAAAATAGGCATAGACCGAGAAAAACAGGACCTGAAAAATCGAATTGAAGGCGACCAGACCGGCACAGTATTCCCGGTCTCCGGCAGCCAGGTCGTTCCAGACGATCACCATGGCGATGCAGCGGGCCAAACCGATGAGAATCAATCCCACCATGTACTCATGGCGGCCGGACAGAAATAAAATCGCCAGCAGGAACATCAATACCGGGCCGATAACCCAATTTTGGACCAAAGATAGCGTCAACACCTTCACATTGCGAAATACCTGCGGCAGCTGTTCGTATTTGACCTTGGCCAGTGGCGGGTACATCATCAGGATCAGGCCGATGGCGATCGGAATGTTGGTGGTACCCACCTGGAAATAGTTGATCACGTCGCGAACACCGGGAAAGAGATAGCCCCAAATGACACCGGCAAACATCGCCAGAAAGATCCACAAGGTCAGGAAACGGTCAAGAGAGGAGAGCTTTTTGGTGGTGGCTTCACTCATGAAGAGATAATCTCCCAATTGTTTATTTTTTTTTCATGCCCCATTGCAGCCGTAGCCATCCCGCAAGACCTCGATAGGATGCGACACGGGAAAGGGCAGGAGCTGGTTGAACTGCAGGCGGCAGCTGAGGCAGTCGGTGACAATCCGGTCCGGATCGATCTCACGGATCTTGTCCATCAGGCGGCGGCCCAGTTGAATGGACGGTTCGTGGAACTCCCGCTTGAACCCCATGATGCCGGCCATGCCGCAGCAGTAAAAGTGCCCATCGATGGATTCCAGCCGAATGCCGGGTATCCGGCCCAGCTGTTCCATATACGGACGACCGATTTTCTGCTCTCTACCGTGGCAGGGAGGGAAGTAAAGCATGCGGCCGGCTATGGTATTCGCGGGAGGATCGAGTTCCCCGGTGCTCTGTAAACGATTCAGGTATTCGCCAAGGTCGAAGGTGCGCTCCGCCACCCGGATGCGGTCCCGGGCGCTGAAACTGGAGAAATAGCCCTTGTCTTTGAGGATGCTGCCGTAAATCGATTTTTGAAGCACGACGAAGCCGCCTTCCTTATGTCCGTCGATCAGATCCCTGCCGGCCGGCACTTTCAAGTGGGCCTCCCCGCTACCCACCGACGCCTGGTATTCCGCCGAGTAATACGCGCCTTCCTTTAAAACGGTTTTGAGCATGAACCCGCAGGTGGGGCAGGAGCAAACGATGTCGTAGCCGTCCCGGACGGCATCCGCCAGCTGCCGGAGATTAGAGCCGACAAATTCCAGCGTCAGCTTCCGGTCACCCTCCAGAAGACTCGGCATGCCGCAGCACTTCTGTTCCGGTACGTAGACATCGACCCCAAGCGTCTGAAACACCGATACCGCTGCCAGCGGCACTTCCGGGAACAGGAAACGTCCGGTGCAACCGGCAAAGTAAGCGACCTTGCGTTTCTTTGCCGGATTGCTCTTGATATTCAAACAGCGTTTTTGAGCCCAGCGGGTAAAATTCGTGATGGGGAATTCCGGAAATTTTCGATCAGGGTGAATGCTGGCCGCATTTTTCAGCAGATAGCCAGTGGGGCTTTTCCCTAACAGAGCGTTGAAAAGCCGCGGAAACGTTCCACAGATTTTTCCGATGCGTTCCACATCTTCGATGGTGCGTACACCGAATTTCAGGCCATCACGGTCGATGAATTGGGTCTTGGCCTGAATGATGCCGGCGCGAATGTTCGGGCATGGGCACAGGGCACAGAAATTACAGAGATCCACCAACCGTCGCAGTGCTTTGGCCGAGATCACTTCGCCGGAAGCCTGTTCCTGATCCCACAGTCGGTAAAGTTCGGGGAAAAACAGGCAGTCGGCATCCATCAGGTGGCGGCACACGTCGCAGTCCGTGCAGGCGTCCACCACCTCTCGAATTTTTTTCTCCGGTTCAGAAGTTTTCATTTTTATATATCGAAATGAAACCGTGAGATGTACTGTTCCAATCGCTGCCGGTCATCCGCATCCATCGCCGGGCAATCGCCTGCACCCTTCACCCCTTCCGCCAATCGGGTGGCGAAAACCATGCAGGTGGGTTCGCCGCACTCGCGGCAATTTGTTTTGGGCAGCAGTTTGAGGATTTCGATGATCTTGGGCCGGGGCGCGCCCTTCGTACTGGGCGGGATGCTGTCCCGGTTTTCCCAGGTTTCGTTGATTTCGCGTTTGAGCCAATCGACGATTTTGCAAGCCTCCGCCTCGTCTTTAAGAGCGTTGACGGCAATCCTGCGTCCGTGCACAGTTATCAGCTTTCCGTGCGCTTTGAATGTGACCGCGGGCGGGTCTTGAACATACTCGAATCCGCCCAGCACGGAATTCAAATACGGCAACACGGCACTCACATTCTGGTCAAGGTGAGCGAAGCAGTTCACCGTCTCCGCCCCGGGCATGCATTTGTTATTGAATATTTCGAGTCGATAACTTTCCAGCAGCATCTTCTCGCCTCCGGTGATGAAATCCGGGTCTCTTCCCCAAGAGCACGGTATATCCGATTTTGGGCTGCAACGTATTATATAGCTTCACCTGTTTGATGTACGGTCGAGAACCGTTGGAGGACTCCATCCAGCGAATCAGACTGTGCTAACAATGGGATTGATGATGAAATACATCCCCAAAAGGGCGATTACAACACCGGCCATCCTTCGGAACCACAAACCGGCCCCCTGCCACGAGCTGTTCTCGGTGAGCCGGCGGACAAAGGCCGATGAGCTGCCGGCGGCTACGATAGGAAGACAATGTCCCAGGGCGAACAAAACAATCATCCCTATGCCGGTCATCACTTTCTGTTGCACGGTAACGATGGCCAGAATCGGGGCGATGAAACCGAAGGTGCATGATCCGGACAATATCCCGTAGGCCAACCCCAGTCCGAACGCACCCTTTAAACCGCGTAATTTTAAGCGGTAAATCAAAGAACCGGATACGGAACAGGCCTGTACACCCAGCATGTCAAGGGCCACCCAGACCAATACTGCGCCGACCAGCACCTGCCACCAGATGCCCACATCGCCGAGCATTCTGCCCAACCAGGCGCAAATTATCCCTATCACAGCAATGTTGATAAAAAGGCCCAACGTAAAAGCGGCCGCATATCCGCCGGCACGGTGCGGATCGACGACATTTTTCTGTCCGGCCACATAGGCCACGATAAGCGGGATGGAAGCCAGGTGACAGGGACTGAACAGCACGCTGATCATGCCCCACAGAAAACATCCAATGCCGGCCAGGGCGGTTTCGCCACTCATCCACATGTTAACGGTTAAGGAAAAGTTTTCCAGCACAAACCTTGTCTCCCTGCCCGGATAGTTCTGCCTTCGGTCTACCGGACACCCATTTTTTCGAGTTGAGCCACTATGTCCTCTTCACTCATAAACCCTATGTGCCGGTAGATCTCTTTTCCATTCTCGTTAAAAAAAACCTGAGTCGGAATGGCCCTGATGCCGAAACGTCCGACCTGCTCCTCGTTTTTCCACACGTCGATGAATACGATAGCAGCCCTGCCCGCGTAAGCCTTTTCCAGTTTTGCCATGATCGGAGCCATCATTTTGCACGGTATGCACTTTTCGGCTCCCAGATCGATCATTGTGACCATTCCCTTGACGGGCAATTCTGAGAACCTGTAAAGGTCTGCGGTATCGGCAAGGACTGTCCCGACAGATGACAGACAGGCTGCAAAGAGCAGAAAAATCAAGGATCGCTTTAGATGCATCATATATGAAAAATTTCCTGTGCCGGATCAACCGCACCAACGCGGTCCGAAGTCTATTATCGTCACCGTTTGATCGCTTTGTTGCATTTGATGCTTATGCGTTCTTATTCATCCATAATCCATTTTCCATATCGGGAGGGTAAATTTCGGCCATTTCTTGTTCGACAACCATGATTTCCTCCTTATGCAATATACTTGGAGTTAACCTTTACTTGAAATCCATGCTTTAACTTCCTCCTTCCTGGGAATCTTGCCGA
>Ga0272443_10005013_pt1 | contig 13960 bp, 12 predicted proteins | sample SSMAcet12_FD_193581 | JGI IMG/M metagenome (GOLD analysis project Ga0272443, IMG submission 193581) | Marine sediment archaeal communities from Little Sippewissett salt marsh, Falmouth, MA, United States - SSM-Acet-12 | ecosystem: Environmental > Aquatic > Marine > Wetlands > Sediment ...
GGCGAAACCGACGATCCCGAGGTCGGCCAGGATCTCGAGCCATTCGTTGTGGGCGTGGCCGACGATGTCGCCCACAAAAAGCGTCGGGTGCTCGCGCGCGTCGGCGTCGGCCATCTGCTGGACCTTGAGCACGTACCCGCCCTGGCCGTGGCCGATGATCGGCCTTTCGGACCAGAGCTGCCCGGCATACTGCCACGCGTAGGTCCGAAACAGAACCGTCTCGACCCGTCGGGCGATAAACGAGGGCGGCCCGACCGTCACGCCGTACACGATCGCGGCCACGAGAGCGATCGCACCAGCCGCCAGGATGACCCGCCGGACGCGCCGGCTGGCCAGCACGAAAACACCGGCTGCCACACCCGCGAAAAGGCCGACTTGCGGCCCGCGCGCGTCGGCCCGATCGAACGCCCAGACCAGGGCGACCAGACCGACGGCCGTGGCAGCCAGACCGCCCCACCGCCACGCCCCGCCGCTGCCGCCCCCGGGTCGCCGCCGCGTCAGGGCCACCAGTTGGCCCAGACCCAGCGTGATGCCCGGCAGCAGGCAGGCGGCCAGGAAGATCGGGTTGCCGATGGGAAACTTGAGCCGCTGATGCGGATTGCGCTCGAAGTAATACCACAAACCGATCACCGCAGTCAGGGCGAGCACGGCAAAGGTCAACCGGCAGGCATGAGGCAGGGACGCGCGGCTCAGGCATCGGCCGAGCACGAGCGCCCAGACCACGAAGACCCCCAGCCTCAGGCCCTCACCCCAGGCCGCCGCCGGCCAGGGGGCCCACAGCGCACTGAGTAAAGTCCATCCGACCAGCAGAACGGCCGCCCCCTGTGCGATGCCCTGGGGTGTCAATAGACGGACGCTGCGCAGGGACGATGCCGGCCGGTCGATCGCCGGCGGATTCCACCCTTCGTCGTCCGAGGCGGGTACAAGCTTGCGGTACCAGATCAGTCCAGCCAGCAAGAGCAACGCGGCGGTTCCCGCGCCGGCGACCAGCCATTTGACCTCGGTGCCGCGCAGCGTGGGATACTCGAAATTCAAAGCCATCAACGTCGTGATGGCCCGCAGCACGGACCCCGGCTGCCAGGGAAGGTGCCCTTCCTCGACGCCCTGCTCGGCGCTGAGTAGCCAGCAGGAGGCCGCCAGCGTCAGCGCGAGCACCACCAGCAGCGCCCGCACGTAAACACCCCGCGCCCTGCCGTGGGCCGCCGTTTGTTCGTCCCACCCGTCCTGACTGTCTTGAATGGAATCGGACACGCTGGCCTCGCTACGTCGATGTCCAGGGAACCTCCGGAACACCCTTGTCCTCGTTGGCCTGCCGGGCCCAAGCGAACAACAGGTCGCTGAGCCGATTGAGATAGGCGAAGATCTCGGCCCGTACGGGCGATACGCCGTGGACGGCGACAACGGCCCGCTCGACCCGCCGGCAGCAGGCCCGCGCCATGTGCCATCGGCCGGCCGGTTCGGTCCCGCCCGGCAGGACAAAATGCGCGATCGGTCCTGCAACCTGCATGGCCTCGTCGATCCACTTTTCGAGTCGGCGGATCTGTTCGGAGCCGGGGGCCTGAACCTTGTCCGGCCCGCCGGCCAGCTCGGCCCCGATGCCGAACAGCTCCCGCTGGATGATCTCGAGCCGTCCACGCACGGGCGCGGCGGTCTCCAGGATGCATCCGCACCAGCCCAGCAGGCTGTTGAGCTCGTCGACTTGGCCGTACGCCTCGACGCGGGGGTCGTTTTTGGCAACCCGGCTGCCGTCCAGTAAGGACGTCTGGCCGCGGTCGCCGGTTCGGGTGTAAAGCGTCATTGGCGTCAAGACTCCCCACTCAGTCAGTCAGGGTCGGCGTCGCAAGCATTCCGGCCCTGCCAGTCGTGCACGAACCGCCCCCCCTGCCCCCCGCTTCATTCCAGCACGCCGATACTTCGCAAGTAAGCCGCCGAGTCAGCCACGTACTGGCACTGCTGCTGTTCGGTGAATTCCTGTCCCTTGCTGCCTTCGAGCTCCATCGTACAGGGACCTTGAAAACCCCGCTCATCGAGGATGCGAAAGACACCGGGAAAGTCCACGGCACCCTGGCCCAGGACGGGGAAACTCCACTCCTCGAACCGGCCCGTGTGGTCTTTGAGGTGGACGGCCGCCACGAGGTCGGCCACCTTGGCCAGTTCATCCGTGGCCGTCCGCCCCTTGTTGTAAAAATGGATGTTGCCCGTGTCGAAGTTGATCCGCACGTGGGGATGATCGATGGCGGCCATCGTCTCGCGGCCGAGATCGCCGTGGGTCACCAGCGGCGGGTGCGTCTCGAGCACGATCGTCACGCCGTACCCTGCTGCCACATCACCCATCGCCCGCAGCCGCTTCCAGATGTCCTCGAGGGGCGTGTCCCCCGGTTTGGCGCTCAAGAAGCAGATGTTGCTGCCGAATTCGACGCAGGCCTCCAGTTGCGGCCGCATCACTTCGACCGCGTCGGGCCGGGTAAGGTCGCAAAGCGACTGGAGCGAGGTGGCTTTCAGCCCGTGGTCCTTTAACTTGCGCTTCGTCGCAGCCCACTCGGCCGCCGGGGGCGCGGGCATCTCCACGTTCCCGATCCCGATTTCCGGCAGATGCGTCCACGCGCGGTCCTGGTACTTGCCATAACTGAAGATACGACACGCGATCACCCTGGCCATAACCTGTGCTCCCCTACAGAACAAAACCTTTTTCGTCGAGCCGGCCCGCCGCCCTGGCCATCGCCGGCCGACAGCCTGACGATCATCCTCCGCGCCCCTCCCGCATCCCGCACTCGGCCGATACGCCCGGGCATCCGCCCGTGCCCCGGCGGCGCGGCCGCCGAGCGGCCCAGTCTACCACGCTCAGCCAGGGTATCCACAATGGCGGTGCCCGTCACGGCTGCTGCGATATTCCAGCAGCGTACGACAGAATCGTCCCATAATAAAAAAACGGCCCGGCTGCTCCCGTCGGCGTCCGGGCGATAGGCGGCCGCAGAAAAAACGGCGCTTTGCGCACCACGTGCCGCCGTGGCTGGCCTGGCTGCGTAATGCGGGAACGATCCAACTTCGATGGAGACGTGCTGCGTGGTTCACTGCAATTTTTGCAGATCGTAAAACGCATCCGGCTGTTGCATGGACCTACTGGACTTTTCTGGACGGTTCGACATATGATAGCGCAGAGAGAAAGGATACGGTGCAATCGCACAGAAAGGGCGCCTCAGGACGGGGGGATGAACGTCATGGTGACCCAAGCTTTTGAAACGCTTCGTCAACACGAACTTGTCATTCTTCGGCGGCTTCGCAGCGGGCCGTTGACGGAATTCGAATTGGCGCGCGAGGTCGCCGAGAACTCGAGCTGGACGGCTGAGCAGGCCTTTGAAAAAATCCAGCCATGGCTCGAATCGCTCAAGAATGACGGTATGATCTGGGCCGGCAAGCTCTACAGCAGCAAGGGTCAGTACATCTACGCGGCGGCCCTGACGCGTCGCGGCCAGGATCTCATCGGCTGACGCGCGGCGCTGTGTTCGCTTTGTGCCGTTCTTTTTGAAAACAACCTTCAGCAACATGCCCCGGGGTTCGGCCGACTCCGGGGCTTTTTTGCGCCCGTGCGGCACAAGGGAAACGGGTCGCTGAAAACGAATTTCAGGAGTGAATGCTTGCGCGAACGGGCCGTCCGCGGTGATGACCGCGCTGAACGGTGCAATGACGGCCGTAGCGCGAAGGTGCGCCGATGCGCAACCATTTCCGCGCCAGCACGACGCCCGACCGCGCGAAATAGGAAGGGCGATGGCAGCCGAAAACGAGTTGCGCGTCGCGCACCGCGGCGAGGAAGTCGGCCGGCCCGTCGAAGGGGCGCATCCACTGGTAGCAGGCCGTCAGGCTGTTGCGGTGGTGGCTGTCGACTCCGACCAGCCCGGGCAGACCGTGACGTCGCGCGAACCGGGCGGCCAGCATGTTGGGCAGCGGCGAGAGGTTCTGAGCGTTGGAGACCTCGACCGCGTCGATGAGGTCGAGGATCTGCCCCACGACCGAACGGAGGCCACAGTCGAAAAGCAGGTTGAACGGGTGCGGCACGATAACGAGGCCGCCCTGGTCCTTGATCGCCTCAGCCGTCGCGCGGACTTCCATGTCGGGTGGGATCGGCTCGGTGAGAAACAGGCCGACGAGGTGCCCCTGACGCGTCGAGATCTCCTCCCCCACGATGACTCGCAGGTCCTCACCGGCCAGCTCAGCCAGCGCTAATGCCCCATCGAGGGTGTCGTGATCCGTAACGGCCAGACAGTCCACGCCCTGTCGCCCCGCCTCGGCGGCCAGATGCGTAACGGCGTTGTCGCTGTCGTCGGAGTAATCCGTATGGACGTGAAAAACCGTCTTCCACAAGGCCATCCGCTGCATCTCCACACTACCTGACCCGTCCAGCCCGAATTACCGGCCGCGCAACGTCCCCTTTTCATCTACGCTGTCGAGAGGTGCTGGGTTTGCCGGGGCCGGGCCGTCATTCGTTTCATCTTAGCAGCCCGGTGTGCATTTCAGGCGTCACTATTCTAGGATACTCCACGCGGGCCGACCCGACGACAAGCCGGCCGAGCAACGGGAAAACAACATCACAGTCATGGAGCTGCGACCATGCCCAACGAGATCATCCTGGTAACGGGAGGTGCCGGGTTCATCGGCTCGCACCTGTGTTTGCGTCTTTTCGACATGGGGCACCACGTGCTGTGTTTGGACAACCTGTTCACGGGCCGGCTGGCCAACTTCGGCGACCGCTACCGCGAGCTGCTGGTCAGCGGGCGCTTCGAGTTCATCCGACACGACGTCATCGAGTCGGTCCTGCTGGAAGTCGACCGCATCTTCCATCTCGCCTGCCCCGCCAGCCCCGTCCATTACCGTTACAACGCGGTCAAAACGATCAAAACGAACGTGCTTGGCACCTACCACATGCTGGGGCTGGCCAAACGCGTCGGTGCGCGGATCCTGCTGGCCAGCACCTCCGAAGTCTACGGCGACCCGGAAATCCATCCCCAGCCGGAAAGCTACTGCGGGCATGTCAATCCCATCGGTCCGCGAAGCTGCTACGACGAAGGCAAGCGCGTGGCTGAAACGCTCATGATGGATTACCATCGCCAGCACGGCGTGAATATCCGCATCGCACGGATCTTCAACACCTACGGCCCGCACATGGCCGTCGACGACGGGCGCGTCATCAGCAACTTCGTCTGCCAGGCGCTCCGCGGCGAGCCGATCACCCTCTACGGCAACGGCTCGCAAACGCGGAGCTTCTGTTATGTCAGCGACCTCGTCGAAGGGCTCGTGCGCCTCATGGACAGCGGCTGCACCGAACCGGTCAACCTCGGCAACGATCACGAAATCGCCCTGACCGCGCTGGTCGCGATCGTCGAAAAAATCATCGCCCGGCCGCTAACGATCGTCCATGCACCCCTGCCCCAGGACGACCCCGTCCGCCGCCGGCCCGACCTGACCCGCGCGCGTCGTATCCTCGGCTACGAACCGACCGTCAATCTCGAAGACGGTCTCCGCGCCACGATCGACTATTTCCGGAAGGAGCTGGCCTGACGGGTCTTTTTGCGATGACGCGGCTCTCACGCAGCCGGGGAGACCGTGCGATCTGAAATTTCCGGGACGAACGTGTACGGACCCACGTAAACTACCCGTAAGAGAAGCCATCGAGCCCTCAACCAAGACTTGAAGGAGAAGACACACCGATGGATGCAACGATTCAAAACGCCGTGAACGCCTGGCTGGACGACCCGGCCATCGCCGAAACCGACAAGCAGGAGATCCGCCAGCTCGTCGAGGCCGGCAACGAACGGGAACTCACCGACCGGTTCTACCAGGACCTCGCGTTCGGCACGGGCGGGATGCGCGGCCTCATCGGCGCCGGTCGGAACCGGATGAACGTCTACACCGTCGGGGCGGCCGCCCAGGGGCTGGCCAACTACGTGGCCGAACAGGGCAAAGACGCCCGACATGCCGGCGTGGCCATCGCCTGCGACAGTCGGCGGTTCAGTGACGTCTTCGCTCAGCGCGTCGCGTCCGTCCTGGCCGGCAACGGGATCACGGCCTACCTGTTCGAGTCGCTTCGTCCGACGCCCGAGCTGTCGTTCGCGGTACGCCACCTCGGGTGTACGGCCGGCGTCGTCATCACCGCCAGCCACAACCCGGCCGACTACAACGGCTTCAAGGCCTACTGGTTCGACGGGGTCCAGGTCGTCCCGCCGCACGACGAAAACATCATGCAGCGCGTCCAGGCGGTCGGCGGCTTCGCCAACGTCAAGGCGGCTGACTTCGAGCAGGCCCGCGCGGACGGGCGGATTCGAATCGTCGGCCGGGAGGTGGACGAGGCGTTTCTCGAGTGCGTGGACGCTTCCTGCCTGTCGCCGGAAATCTCCCGGCAGCAGGGCAAAAACCTCAAGATCGTCTACACGCCGTTGCACGGCACGGGCGCGACGCTCATCCCCGAGGCGTTGCGACGCCGCGGCTTCGAGCAGATCCTCGTAGTTCCCGAGCAGGCCGAGCCTGACGGCAACTTCCCGACCGTCACGTACCCGAACCCCGAGCAGGGCGCGGCGCTGGACCTCGGCATCGCCCTGGCGCGGCGCGAGGGGGCTGAACTGGTCATCGGCACGGACCCGGACGCCGACCGGATGGGCATCGCCGTGCGTGCAGCCGACGACCGATTCGAGTTGATCACGGGCAACCAGATCGCCGCTCTGCTGACGTACTCCATCTGCGAGTCGATGAAAGACGCGGGCCGACTGCCGGCCGACGGGGTGCTCATCACGACGGTCGTTTCCAGCGACATGATGAAAAACATCGCCCGCGCCTACGGCATCGAGGTGATCGAGGTGCTCACCGGCTTCAAGTGGATCGGCCAGAAGGTCGAGCAGTTCGAGGCGGACCGCGCCGCCGGCCGGGCGAGCAAGACGTACGTCTTCGGGGCCGAGGAAAGCTACGGCTACATGCCGGCCACGTTCGTCCGCGACAAGGACGCCGTTACGAGCACGGCCATGGTCGCGGACTTGGCCGCCCTGGCGGCGTCGCAGTCGAAGAACCTCTACGAGCTGCTCAACGAGCTGTTCGGCCGCTTCGGCTACTACCAGGAGGGGGCCAAGAGCGTCACGCTGCCCGGCAAGGAGGGAGCCGACCGGATCCGGGCGATCATGGACACGCTCCGCGGAAAGCCGCCGGAGACGTTCGGCGGAGTGGCCGTGCGGACGATGGGCGACTTCGCGACGGGCGAGATCCGGCAGATCCCCACGGGCAAGGTCGTCGGGCACTACGACCTGCCGGCCAGCAACGTGCTGCTGTTCACGCTAATCGACAACTCGAAGGTGATCGCCCGGCCGAGCGGCACGGAGCCGAAGATCAAGTTCTACATCCTCACCCAGCGTCCCGGTGATGACCTGGTCGCGGCGAGGAAAGACGCCTCTGCCTTCATCGATGCCGTCGCCGCCGACCTGGGCCGATTGGCGGAGTAGGAGCCATGACTGACTGACGACATTCCGTCCTCTTTGGCACGGATGATTCCGGAATTTTTTTCTCAATTTGGCTCGCTTTACCTTGCCCGGCAGAAGATGGGTGAATACCCTACGCGCGGGGGTGGCTTCCAGCAACCTGGAACGCGGCATGAAGTTTCAAAAGGTCTTTCGGGATCCAGTCCACAACCTGATCGTACTTCAAGGCGAGGAAGGCAAGCTGCTTCTTGATCTGGTCGAGCAGCCAGCTTTTCAACGATTGCGCCGCATCCGTCAACTGGGACTGTGTTGTCTGGCTTACCCCGGAGCCGAGCACAGCCGATGGACCCACAGCCTTGGTGTTTGCCATGTCGCGCAGCGAATGCTCGACGTACTCGAGAAGCGGCACGGAACTGAAGCTGCCGAATTCAGGGAACTCCGTGAGCTTCGTAAGGAAATCCTGGCCACAGCCCTGCTTCACGATGTAGGTCATGGTCCTTTTTCCCACGTATTTGAGAGAGCGGACCTGCCCGTCAAACAACCTTCCAAAGGATATCCCAAGGACCACGAGGGGTGGTCTGAAAGAATCATTCGAGAAAAATTCGGCCCAACACTCGACAAGCATGGGGTTCGCACGGAAATCGTCACCGGACTGATCAGCAAGCAGAACCGCGACAACCCTTTGGCAAAAGATTTTATCAGCAGCCAGCTTGACGCAGACCGGATGGACTATCTATTGCGAGACAGCAGAATCGCGGGCCCGAAATATGGTGAGTTCGACCTTGACTGGCTGCTCCATTCACTACGAATCGGAAGCGTAAAAATTCGGGGACAAGCTGACCCTGTAAATCGATTATGCTTCGATGGCAAAAAGGCGGTTCGTGCTATCGAGGAGTATATTCAAGCACGTGAATTCATGTATTCCCAGGTTTACATCCACAAGACAACACGGGCTTATGAAGCACTGCTGACAAACATTCTCCGTTTGGCAGCCGACATTGTGGACGGCAACCCAGATATGGCGCCGGCCCCGTGCCCTCCGGCTCTGGCCAGGATGCTTGCGGGGCAAGAGGTCTCCGTCGATGAATACCTCGCACTGGACGATTTTCGTCTGTGGATTACCTTCATCGAGTGGTCGCAATTGCAGAGCCGTAACAACGATCACCTGGCTCGTCTTTCACGAATGTGCGACAAACTGGTAAACCGAAAACAGCCCTACAAGTTCGTTGAGCTAGACAGTCGAGAGAAACAGGACAAAGCGCTCGAACTGATAAGCAGCTTGAAGGGTTCTTGCCTCCGGTTTTCGTGTGCGCGCGATGCATTTACCGACTTGGCCTATCGCAACGCCCGTTATCGGAAAAGCAAAGAAGTGGAAGAAGAGGAAGATCGAGTCATCTTCGTCCTTGGGCACGACGACAAAGCTCATCCGGTTGAAAACGAGTCTCTTGTCATAGACGACATCTCGAAAATCGAAACCCAGATTTTCCGTCTCTACTATGACGAGGACGATCCAGCTATAATCCAGCGTCTGAAAGACGAAGGTTGGCTTCAACAGTCAGCAACATTTTCGCAAGGAGGACGGCCATGAGGGAGTTTGACGAGATGAAACTGGCCCGGGTGATCGATGCGTGCGAAGGCATCGACGGCCGGGTGAAAATGCAGAAAATCATCTACCTTCTCAGGGCGATGGGATACTCTTTACCCTTTGACGACTTCACCATTCGCCAGCACGGCCCCTTCTCGCGCGCCGTAGCCTGCTGTACAGACGTACTCAAGGAAGCTGTTTTTGTTGAGGAGGATAGAGAAAGGCTCGACGAAACTGCGGGAGGCAAACCCGTTTTTCAGTACAACTACACGATTCGCAAAGAAATAGCTCCCTTGGTTCGTGAGCATTTCGAGGTACGCGGCCCCGATGCCGCCCCCCCACTCGATGAGGTTGCCACGTTTCTGAAACAACAACACCGGGCTGTTCTCGAAGTCGCCGCGACGCGACTTTTCCTCCAGCGAGAATGGAATTTGGATGGTGAGGAATTGGAGAAGACTCTCCAGAATCTCAAGGGACACTTGCGATCGCATTTCATTGCGGCAAATCAGCTGCTTTCCGAGTTGCAGCAACGCGGTTGGCTGGAGAGCATTTCAGCCAACGAACCGACATAACCCAGCCTCTTTCTTACATCAGCGACAGGGCGGCGCGGACTTTGTCGGGCGTGCTGCCCGTGATGCGGACGGTTTTGTGCGGGGAGGTCTGGCCGGCGGCGATCGTTACCTGTTGGCGGCGCAGGCCGAGGATCTTGGCCAGAAGAGTGCAAACGGCCTTGTTGGCGGCCCCTTTTTCCGGCGGGGCGGCCACGGCAATCTTCAGCGCGCCGTCGAGCTCGCCCATGAGCCGATCGCGCGACGCACCGGGCACGACCTTGACCGGCAAGAGCAGGTCGTACCCGTCGGCGGTCAGTTCGATCATCATCTTGGTCCGCATTCAAACCAGCAAAAAAAGGCGGCGGGACTGTTTCGAGCCCGCCGCCTCGTATTGTAACGACTCGCCGACCGCTGCCCAGATCAGGCAGCTTTGGCCTGGCGATGACTATGGTCGGGAGCCTTGAGAAGCAGCCCCAGGAGGGCAGCAACCAGGCAAGCGATGCCGGCGATCACAAACGGCGTCTGCCAGGCATCGGCCGTTACTGTAGTCAAGTAATCTGCGGGCGTCTCGGCGGCTGCCCGTGCAGCCTCCAGCGCGGCTGCCTTGGCGGCATCCTTGAAGTATCCCGCAACAAAAGGACCGGCTACACCCGCGATCCCGTAGGCCAGGAAAACCCACGGGTAGTTCGTCCCGACGCGTTTATTCCCGAAGAAGTCAGCCGTTGCCGCCGGGAACAAGGCGAAGTTGCCGCCGAAATTGAAGCCGATGACGCATGCCCCGAGAATCAACCCGATTTCCGATCGGCCCACATAGAAGAACGACAGCATCATCACGCCCTGGATCAGGCACATGAGGAACAGCGTGGTCTTTCGGCCGATGAGGTCGGAGACCGTCCCCCAGATGATGCGTCCCAGACCGTTGAGGATCGCGTAAAACGCCATCGCCGTTCCGGCAATGGCTCCGGCCCACTTACTCGATTCTTCAATCATCTTCTCAAGCGTCAGCCCGGGCGAATCGAGCGATAAACCCTGCGATAACAAGGCGGTGTTGACAGCTTCGCGCGCTGCCTGGCCCTCATTGGCCAGCAGGCTGTCTACCCCGAACAGCCGGATGCAGTAGATCACCATAAGCCCAGCCAGCGCTGAGCCGACAAACATCAGCAACAACGCCCAATACTGCGGGCAGGAAAGCATCTCCGCGGCACTCATGTCCACCGCCCCGCTTGGCTGGGCACCCGTGCCGTCAGCGGCAGGTGGTTCCCAGCCGGCGGGCTTCCAGCCGGCCGGTGGATTCACCATGACCAAGCTGCCCAGCACCACCATCACCAGGAATACGACCCCATAGATCACGAATACACTTTGCACGCCCGGTAGGCCAAACACACTCGTGGTATTCAGTAGACCGCCAAACCAACTGCCAGCCAGCTTCACCCAGATCGTCGCACCGAAGCCGAAACCCGCGACCGCCAGGCCGGTAATCATACCCTTCTTGTCCGGGAACCACTTGACGCAAACAGCGATCGGAACGACGTACGCCAGGCCGATCCCGGCACCTCCGATGAGCCCGATACAAATGAACTGCGTCCAGAAGCTTGACCCCAGGAACCCGCCGAGAATGTAGCCCAGTCCCAGGGTCACACCACCAACGAGCGCAACGGAACGCGGCCCGGACTTGGCCTGCCATCGCCCGGCAAACAGCATCACCAGCGCGAACGTCGCTAGCCCTGCAGAAAAAACCGCAGCGGTCTGTTTGTTGGTAAACTCATACCCACCCCCTGCCAGTTCGAGCTTCTTGGTGAACACGCTCCAGGCATAGATCGCGCCGAGCGCCAACTGGATCAGAACCGCCCCGATGACGACCAGCCACCGGTTCATGACAGGCGGGCGGTTCGTTGTGATGTTGCTGCTCACAGTCATATCCCCTTTTCGGTTTGGAACCTGCAAGAAAGGCTGTGACAGGCAAGGCAGCAGTCTGTCCTGCCGACAAGCCGCGGGGAGGGCCGTCAGCCCTCCCCGCGCGCGTCGTACGACCCGTTACGGTTTCTGGTAACTCTGGATAAGGTTCTCGACCACATGGGGGTCGGCCAGGGTGCTCGTGTCGCCCACCTTGTCCGGCTCGCCCTCGGCGATCTTGCGAAGGATCCGCCGCATGATCTTGCCCGAACGCGTCTTGGGCAGTCCCGGCGCCCAGTGGATGACGTCCGGCGTGGCGATCGGGCCGATCTCCTTACGGACGTGCTTGACGAGCTCTTTTTTCAGCTCGTCGGTGTATTCCTGACCGAGAACAAGCGTCACATACGCGTAGATCCCCTGCCCCTTGATCTGGTGGGGGAAGCCGACGACGGCCGCCTCGGCCACGGCCGGGTGCGAGACGAGGGCGCTTTCGACCTCGGCCGTGCCCATCCGGTGCCCGGAGACGTTGATGACGTCGTCGACGCGCCCGGTGATCCAGTAGTAGCCGTCTTCGTCGCGTCGGCACCCGTCGCCGGTAAAGTAGAGTCCCTTGTAGGAACTGAAATAGGTTTCCTTGAACCGCTGATGCTGGCCATAGACGGTCCGCATTATCCCCGGCCAGGGCTCTTCTATGCAGAGCACGCCGCTGCCGGGCCCTTCGATGGGCTGGCCCTCCGCCGTGAGCAGCTTGGGCTTGATGCCGAAGAACGGCAGCGTGGCCGAGCCGGGCTTGAGCGGCGTGGCTCCGGGCAGGGGCGTAATGAGGATGCCGCCCGTTTCGGTCTGCCACCAGGTATCCACGATCGGGCACCGCTGCTTGCCGACGACGCGGTAGTACCACATCCACGCCTCGGGATTGATCGGCTCGCCGACCGAGCCCAGGATCCGAAGGCTGGACAGGTCGCGCTTCTCGACCGGTTCGTTGCCGTGGCCCATCAGCGCCCGGATGGCCGTGGGGGCGGTGTAGAACTGGTTGACCTTGTACTTATCGACGATGTCCCAGAACCGACCCGCGTCGGGGTACGTCGGGACGCCCTCGAACATGATCGACGTCGCCCCGTTGCACAGCGGGCCGTAAACGATATAGGAATGGCCGGTCACCCAGCCGATGTCGGCCGTGCACCAGTAGATATCGCCGTCATGGTAGTCGAAGATGTACTTGTGCGTAATGGCGGTGTAGACCATGTACCCGCCCGTGGTGTGCAACACGCCCTTGGGCTTACCCGTCGAGCCGGAGGTGTAGAGGATGAAAAGCGGGTCCTCCGCGTCCATCCACTCGGGCGGGCAATCGGCCGAGGCGTCGCGCATCACCTCGTGCCACCAGTGATCGCGGTCAGCGACCATCTCGATGGGCAGCTTGTCCTGGCCGACACGCTCGTAGACGATGCAGGTGGTCACGGGGCAGCCGCGCTTCTCGCTCAAGGCCATCGCCTCGTCGGCGTTCGCCTTGAGCGTAACCGCCTTGGAGCCGCGGAACACGCCGTCGGTCGTGATGAGTACCGAGCAGGACGAGTCGACGATCCGGTCGGCCAGGGACTCGGCGCTGAACCCGCCGAAGACGATCGAATGGATCGCCCCGATCCGTGCACAGGCGAGCATCGCGATGGAAAGCTCTTTGACCATGGGCATGTAGATCGAGACACGGTCGCCCTTCTTGACGCCGAAGCCCTTCAGTACGTTGGCGAACTTGCACACCTCGGCGTGGAGCTGGCGGTAGGTCAGCCTCGCTTCCTCGCCGGGCGTGTTGCCCTCCCAGAGGATGGCGACCTGGTCGCCACGCGTGTCGAGGTGGCGGTCCAGGCAGTTGTAGGTGATGTTCGTCTTGGCGCCGAGATACCAGCCGATCTTGATCTTGTCGTCGAAATCGTACTGGCAGACCTTGGTCCACTTCTGCTTCCAGTAGAAGTCCTCAGCCACCTCGCCCCAGAAGCCTTCCGGGTCGGCGATCGACCGCTCGTACATCTGGCGGTACTGATCCATCGATTTGATATGCGCCTTGGCCGCCAACTCGGCCGGCGGCGGAAAAACCTGCGTTTCCGCTGCGTTGTTCGTTTCCGTCATACCCATCTGAGCCTCTCCTTAATGCCTTTCAGTCCACTTTGCCCGAGGAGCGAGGTCGCCCCTCAGAACGTTACCCGAATCCGCACGCCGCCGGCAATGGCGTGGCTGATCACGTCATCGCCGCCGGGGTTGTCGATGTACTGAATGTCGGGTGAGACGACCAGCCACGGAGCGACCTTGATGGCGTAGTAGAGCTCGTAGATCGTCTCGTTGCCCGACGCCGGGTTCCGCCATCGCTGGTAGGCGGGCGAATCCCGCAACTGGGCGAACCCGAAGCCCAGCGCGTCCCCGTTGCGGCTTGGAACCAACCCGGTGTACTCGGTCCCAAGCGACCAGAACTGATTGTAGCGGTATCG
>Ga0272443_10005014_pt1 | contig 13958 bp, 7 predicted proteins | sample SSMAcet12_FD_193581 | JGI IMG/M metagenome (GOLD analysis project Ga0272443, IMG submission 193581) | Marine sediment archaeal communities from Little Sippewissett salt marsh, Falmouth, MA, United States - SSM-Acet-12 | ecosystem: Environmental > Aquatic > Marine > Wetlands > Sediment ...
GTCTCCTTAAGCGGCGGCGACAACACTATCCGTTCATGAACTACCCACGCGATCGACACCGAGCCGAAATTGGAAAGACATAACATCGTCACTTTTGAAGGATTAGGCACGGCAGTGCCATTCGTCCTTATGGTAGCGCATGGTCTCGTTGTCCAGGCTACGGGTAAAACGCTGCACGAAGGCACCATCGATCCCATAGTCGGCCATCCACCGAAAGTGGCGGATGACAGTCTTACGGTTGTGCGAACTGAAGGTCTTGGCTGGGGTCCCGTCTGCGTAGGTGAAGGCGGTCGTGTAGAGTTCATCGTCTTCGTATTCAGACACATCGGGCCAAAGGTCGACGGTGATATTCCCCGGTCCAAACGGTTTCTTACGGTCCCTGGCCCAGTGCGTCCAGCCGAGATGGGCCCCGTCCCCTTCGCAGTTGAACCAGCCCTGATAACCGGTCATGACCTTGCCGGTCAGCGTGCTCGGGTCTGCGCCGGCAACGGAGGGACCATCATAGGGCTTCAGTACATCCTCCTTCGGTTCCGCGAATCCTGTCTGCAGGAGTGGGTGGCAGATAAGTGTTAGGAGCAGGGCAATGTTCATGATTCTCATATCGCTCCTGTGTCCAATTTATGTCGAACTACATCTTGATAGCGTATTACGGTTTGTTCGCGCTCGTCCGCATGAGCCAATCCTGGAAGCAGGTCTCCAGTTCGGCCACCTTTCCGGCACATGCGTTTGACGCAATATTGTCTGCCAGCAAATTGGTTAGCTCATACGGATCGTCATTCAGATTATATAGGGCCTTTTTCAGCGTTGTGGCCCGAGGATCGGGCCGCATCAGCTTCCAACCGCCTTTCAAGACCATGTGCGACGGTTTGCTTTGCAGATCGCTGAGCCATTCCGTGACTACGTACGCGTCGTCTTCGTTGACGACACCCTCAATCAGTCCACGCAAAGAGTGGGCATCAGAGGGGCGAGGGGGCATATCCAGATAATCCACGATCGTTGCGAACAGATTCATGTTGGAAACCGGGGCCTTCACTTTTGTCCCCGGCTTGATTCTTCCGGGAAACCGGATCATCATCGGGACATGAGACGATTCTTCATAAAAACAGAACTTACCCCTCATGCCATGACTTCCCAACATTTCGCCGTGGTCACTGGTAAAAACCACTAGCGTATTGTCGGTCAGTCCCAGTTCGTCGAGTTTGTCCAATATCTGTCCGACCCAGTCGTCAACTTCTTTGACCAGCGCGTAATACTCCGATATGAAATACTGAATCATCTTCGGATCGGAATACTTTTCATCGGTTCTCTTTCTAGCCTTCAGATAAGGCGAGTTCGTCATGTCGTCATCAATACTCACTGGAGGAACCATTTCTTCCGGGGGATACATGCGAGCATATTTCTCCGCAGCCAGATAAGGCGGATGCGGGTGATGGAACGAACACGTGATGCTGAAGGGTACGTTCTTCAGCCTTTCCAATGCTTGAATCGTCTTACCAGCTTCAAATGCAGGGATGTGATAAGAGGCCGGGATAGTCGTGACCCCGTGAATGTCCGATTGTCCAACTTTGATATCCGATTTCAGCCCTTTCCTTTTCAAGTCAAACCGCCGGTCGATCGGATCCGGTACATAGGGTCTCTCTGTCAGGGTATCCTCCAATTCCCCCTCTACAGGCGCCTTGTCGGGATACAACGGATCGAGGTAGTCGAGATAGGCGGCCTTCTTCCCGGGGCCCAGCTCGGTTTTGTGGATACCCGCCGCGGTGACCGGATTGTTGTAGACCCTCGCCCGGAAAACCGGCGCATGCCACTTACCATAGTACTCGCATTCGTACCCGTTTTCCCGCAGGATCTCGTCGTAGGTCTTCATCGGCATCACGCCGGTGTCCTCCGGGACATAGGCCAGTTTGTTGGAAATCACCTTGGTATTCGCCACCGTATGGCCCGTAAGCATCGACGCCCGGGCCGGAACACACACAGCGCATTGGGTATGGGTGTTTTCGAACCAGACACCTTCTCGCGCAATCCGATCCATATGCGGCGTGTGCAGTGTCTTATTGCCGGCATAACTCAGCGCATCAAAACGCTGTTGGTCCGTCATCAAGAACAGCAGGTTAGGCTTACGGCCTTTGCTTGCACGCCCACGCCATGCTTCAGAACAACCGGCTAAGCTCGATGCCGCAATCGACATCGCTGCCGCTCTTAAGAACTCTCTTCTGTTCTGTAAGTTCGCTTCCACCGATGTATCTCTCTGGTTTCTACCCTGGCGACTGATTCAACGTGCCTTCCAGTGGAATGTATCTCCTTCGACGATCAGTTTAAGTTCGTTCTTAGGCGTGGCAGCCGGACTGAACTCCTTCGGGGCTGCCCTACGCATTCCCTCCATAATACTGAGATATTCCTCATTTCCGGCGAGATTGTACCATTCGTTCGGATCTTTTCAACGTCATACACAATTCTTCGGCACCACCCTCGGAACGGATGTACCGCCAATTGCAATTTGCCATGGATAGAACAAGACGTGCCGCGAATCCTCCAAGGCTTCTTCAGCGAGTTCGCCGCCATGCAAGGGACGCGTGGCGTCTACGCGAAGTTCGTCTCAGGGACAAACAATACCTCAGCTTCATCTGCACGAGAGAACCCGAGTTGTCAACGGGCGGGCAAGTTCCTGTTTCCTCCACGTGATACGCTTGATCTGGATGTAGTCGCCCTCAGCGCCGGCGCTAACGGGATCGAGCCGTATCCCGGCAATGCTGCCCTGGTAGGTGGGACAGTCAGCCAGGTCAATCTCGTAGATGTGGTAGTCCCCATCGGGCCTGAGTGCAAAAGCGACACTCCTCTCATCCGAGAAATGCGGCTGACTGTATGTCTTCCAGAACAGCCGGGCGTCGGTCTGCCGTGTCACGCAGGCCGCGTGGACATACATAACAGGCACATCGGAAGCTTCCCAGAAGGCCGTCGGCCCGATGAGTTGCGGATCGTCGGCCTCGAGCTTCACGTGTAAGTGTCCTTGGATGGGCCAACCCGTATCGACGGCGTTGCGATACACCCAGTGTTGCCGGTCCTTTTCAAACCGGTAGTCCGGCAGCGTTTGCTGAGAATGACTCTCGTAGACAAATCGGCGAATCTCATCCAGCGTTCCCACGATCAAGGTGTACTCGTAGTCATACTGAATGTTGTGATCCAGGATTTCGTTTTGAATGGGTGAAATGTATCCGGTCGGTGCATCCTTGCTGCCTCCCCTGCCCGGCTTTCCGAAGAAGCCTCCTGTGAAAGAGTACGTACCGGGCTTGAAGACGCCGAGACCTCGGTTGTCGTCGTTGACCAGGGCGGCCCAGTTCTCTGTGGCCAGCCAGTTCTCCCAGGGAGAACCTTGGATGTCTTCCAGGCGAGTCCATGTCTTCTTGAACTGAGACAGTTCCCCACCCGTGAAGGGCCGGTCACCGACATAGCTCATCAGACGATACCAGGGGCCATTCGTGTAGATCGCGGGCAGTTCCTGGCCACGGCCGGAATACTGTATCTTATCCGAACGATGGTTGTTGATGCGGCACCGTACGGCCACGGTGTTGTCGCGCAGCCGGATCCAACTCTCGAAGGTGCATTCGCCAGGCTCGTTGTCGAGGGGCCACTGCATGGGGACGCACTTGACATAGAGCGAGGTGCCGTCATTGCGATGCTCGGTGACCACGGAGCGGTTGCCGGCACAGTCGCCCGACTGGATCGGGTTCCAGCCCAATCCGGCCCAGGTCTTTGAAGGCTGCTTGCCGTTAGGTGCAAACGGCTGGGGGCCAGAATAGAACGACATCTGGATTTGCCGTCCCCAGTCGTGGCTGTTGATCATGTTTACTCTGTTGCCGCTTTCAGCTAGGTAAGTGATGGAGCCACCGACCTTCAGATCGACTCCCAGCCGAATGATGCCGTTGTCGAGATAGCTCATGTCCTCGGTGGGCGGCGTCGACCCGCCCACTTCCGCGCCGACGGCACACAAACCGATTGGCTGGACCACAACCCACGATATCGCAGCTAGCACCAGGTAAGGCCGAAGTTTCATTTTCTCTCCTCGTTCTTCTCTGTAGTATGCCTATCTACTCCCAGCGGAAGATCCCTACATCATAGGCCGGGACCTCTGCCACTATCGAGTAACTATCATTGTCTTTGGTGAACGGCAATTCATAACCCCGGAGCAGTTCAGCACACTTGCCGTAGTTGTCGGCGACACTCTTCACTTCAATCCGGCCTTTCCAGCTTTGCTCGCTATGGTTGGCGATCAACACGGTTCTTCGGCCGGGTCCGTGGGTGCTGAGCCATTCGACGGGCAGCCCTTCGATCGTCACCGGCCGCACAGAGGCCATCACATGATCCATCATTCTCAGGACCGGGCCGCTCAGACCCCCCAGAGAGCCTTCATACCATGGGATCGTGCAGGTATATACAGCGCCCTTGCCGATGCAGTTGCGGGCCACGAGCAGTTTCGCGGTCGCCGTTCGCGCCAGAATGGTCGTTGAGTCATCGGCCGCTTCGGCAGGCACGTATTGAAAGGCTTCGGGGACCGGCGGCTCTCTGTGCCAACTCCATGCTCTGCCCACGCGGAATGCGGGCGTCAGTGTCAAGCCGCTAAACTCGTTGTCCTCTGGGCCGACCACGCCGGCAGTACAGACAATAACCCCGCCATTACGGGCATACGCCGTGAGGCGTTGCCGGAGGTCGCCACTCAGTTCCACCTGCCCCAGGAGAATGACGGCCTTATAGCATGACAAGACGTCTGCACCTGCTGCGGTTGTCAGAACGTCAAAGATGTCCCCCCATCGGCTGTCTCCCATGGGACGGTATGGGGCCGGATCTGCCCGGGCGGCATTCAAGGTATTCCTCGCTTCGTCGCGGTCACGGAAGCGACCGAACGGAATCGGGTCGAACGCCGTGCTGACATCCTCCGGACTCGGCGCAAAGCGAGGGGTTACACACGACAGGGAGAAGGGACTTGCCGGCGGATCATCCTTCGCATAGCTGCCGAAGGGAAACGGCTGCATGGCGAAGTTGCTTGCCGGGAACGCCGTGGCGAAGAATCCGTCGATCCCACGATCGCCGGGGCGGTACGGAATACGCGAGTAGTTCCATGCCTGGTTGGCGATGCGCCAGTAGGGTGGCGTCATCCAGCCGTGGTCCTCGGGCAGCATTAGCGCGACGGGCACCTCGACCTCATCCGGAGCAACGCGTATGGCGAACCGTGCGAATTCCTGGATTGTGTCCCCGAGGGCGGCACGTCGATGCCCGTCGCGATCCCAGAACAGATCGCCCCCTTCGATACGGAAAGCCTCGGCACCTGAAAAGTATCCCAGGTACAGATGCCGTTTGTGGAACGAGGTCGGCAGGTTCTGGACGCAACCGTAGATCGGACCCCACCAAAGCGACAGGTCGAGCCCCCATTTGCATCCGTGTTGACGGGCCGCACCACGGGTAAAGGCGATCCCCGTCTGCAAGTCATCGACATCGTCATTGGCCCGTTCGAGAACAAGCCAGTCCAGGCCGCGGGCAGCAAAGGCGTGGGTTGAAGTGGCAAATCCACACATCCCCCACTTCGGCAACTCTGGCCAAGCCGACGCCACCGTGCATGCCTTGTCGAGATACGCATCCAACAATGCCTTGGCCTGCGCGTGGGTCGTGGGCTTGGATCGGAGGACTTCCTGCGGATGTCCGACACCACAGGAATCGTCCTCGATGAACATCAGCCAGTTGACATTGTCTTTCCGGCCCCCGGCGGCCTTGACGTGTTTCTCCAGGACAGAGCCAACGTCCGGCACGGGACGGCCTTTGTACTCCCAATGCCGCTGCAGCGTTTCGGGATGGGCATGAAGGTGGACCAGCACTTCCCATCCCCGTGCACGAAGCGCGTGAATGTCCGTTTCGGTCGTGTACCAGGGCACTTCGATTCCCCAGCAGATGTCCTCTCCCGCCAGCCAGTCGAAGACCGGTTCACTCTCCGGCCGGGGCTCCATATCGAAGATGAGTCGCACGTTCTGGGGCCCGCCACCCCACACGCTGCCGGCGATCAAGAACACAGCCAGAAGGCCCCACGTTGCCGCGTAGACACTAATTCTGCCGATCCGATGAAGCTCGTTCATAAGCACGCATCCCAATGATGTCAAAACTGATGGTTCCCGCCCTCGACGAGTTTCGGGAATCGCTGCCGAGCCTCTACGGAGCAACGCCGATTCCGCCGCGTTTTCCGGTCCGAAGGAGAATCACAGAAGGCTCAACAGAATAGCGTCGAGACGCCTTCATGGCCGAGTCCCATCCACATAAGCCAAAGGCTCGGTCGTCTCGACCGAATCCAACTTGAGTGCCCTGCCTTCCGGATTGAACACGACCCATTCGACGCGGCCGGGCTGGAATTCAAGTCGAAGTACGGTCGTCTCGATATCGTCGCGAATCACCTCGATGCCCGACGCTCCGGCCGTCGCCGCAAGGTCTCCGCCCGGATACATGGCCTTCGCACCAGGTTCGTTCGATGAGGCCCGCGCCTTCGTCGCGGCGTGCGGGTAATAGACCTGCGTGCAATGCAGTTGTTGACCCGGTGACGATGTGCCTTCCCAGACGTAACGTACTTGAGCGGGACAGACCTCCGTCCGTGGGTCTTCCGCAGTGCGATCCACCACCTGCATCCGCCAGCCGGGCTGAGGGGCGAAGTAAACCAGCAAATCGGCAGGCGGCGTGCGCATCGCGATCCGGCCGTTCGAGGCGACGGGCGCCCCCATGAATGTGTTCGCCCAGTGAGTACCGACCTGGGGCCCAATGTTCTGTGTGTTCCAGAGCGACGCGAGCCGCGCACGAAACGTTTCCTCGAAGACGACCGTTTCACGGCGAACGAGGAACCGGTTCTTCACAAAGACAATCTCCTGAATGTAACGTACGGGCAGACCTTCTGGATTCTGCACGACCACGCGCGCCAATGTGGCGTCTGCGTCGTCACGCACGAACGGCACAGCAGTCATGATATCGGGCATCTTGCCCTGCTGCCATTCCTCGTTGATCCGATGCGGATCCGGCAGGTACCGGCGTCTGGCAGTGCCCGACAGGTCGGTGACGGACATCCGGTTCTCCGGAATACTGCCCTTCGAGGTTACCAACTGCGTGAACGGCGTTCCCCAGCGGGTCATGCCCAAGATACCGCCCGCGTTGAATGGAAAGCTCGTCGGCGCCAGTTCGATAAGGGCGAAGAAGTCACCCGGATTCCATCCGCTGCGCAGGATGAGTTTATCAGGAACCGTACGATCAGTGAACGTTTGGTTGCAGCAAAGGTTCGCCTTGTCCGGATCCGGATCGAGATCGGGCAAGTACTTGCCGACGATGGTCTTGTCGCGATGCGGGATACGGGCGACTTCGCGGCGTTCGGTCACCAGGACGCTGTTCGGCGGCATGGCCGGTTGGATTGAATCATCGGCAGCCAGCCACGCCAGGACGATGTAGGGCGCGGTTTCCCGTTCCTTGAGATAGCCATCTCGCAAGGTCGGAGCATTCTGGTAGAGCAGGTAGTTCATCGCCTTATGCGCCGCGAAGCGATAGGCGCCGTTACGAGTCGCCACCGCTACCCGTTCCAGCACGCCGATTCGCAGGCAGGCAGTACTGTTCCAACCGCCATTGGGGCCATAGGGATTGACAGCGCCGTCCGGCGTGATCTCGGCCGCCAATCGTTCCCATATCTTCTGCATGCCCGGATCGGCCAGGTACCGGTCGTCACCCAGTAGCTGATCGCTGGAGAACGCGTAGGCGCGCGTTGCATCCTGGAAATACCCCGTGTCGTTCTGAAGCAGATCCTTCACACGCCAGAAATCGTCCCAGACCAGTTCAGCGTAGCGCTTCCAGTGCGCCGCCTCGGGGATATCCGGATACCACTTGACTGCCAGCCCCTTGGCCAGTGCCTCGGGCATGGAGCGATGACAGGGCCCGCGCCACTCCACCGGTTTGGAGTTCCAGACGTGGAGATTACGGCAGTAGTAAAGCCAGAGTTCCTTGAACCAGGGTTCATCAGGCCCCATCAATCCGCCCTCGATAAGGTAGCGGCGATAGACCGGTAGGTACGCTGGCGGATCGTTGAACTGTTCCGTCCAGCCCTTCTCTGCGACTTCCGCCTCAAGTGCGCGGCGAAAGTCCTTCAGCATGGCAATGCACGCTTCGCCCCAATGGCGTTCGCCTGTCTGCACGTACTTTGCGAGAACGGGCAGGAGCTGGGTCGGGCCACTTAGCCCACGGTTCGGCTGTTTCACATATTCGAGCATCCCGCTCTGCTCCAGCCAGGCCATGTAGGTCGCCCGTGTCACCGGCGTCTTGGGGATCGGATAGAAGGAGGGGGCGTTCACGTCCGGCGGTCCCAACCGATAGCGTTCGACCGGAGGGGCATATAAGCGAGGCGGGCCGACGCGTTCGACCCCAAACCATTCAGTCTCCGCCGTGGCAACGCAAAGAGAACTGGCAGCAATCAAGGCAGCGCCAGTGAGCACACCATTCAGGAAGAGGTGCTTCATGGGTTAGCTCCTTCGTCGGATGAGTCGGTTCGAGAGGGCTGGCGCTGTCTATAGTGATCCTTGTAGAGACCAATCTTGTCAAAAGGAATCGGGGCGAATCTGGGGACGGAGACGCTGTAGCTCTTGGAGTCCAGGGAGACGGCTGCAGCGTCTCCCACAATCGTGTTGTCCACCGTCTCCACCGTTCGCTCACTCAGGCCGTCGAGCCAGTCGATGGTTTTTCCCGGGCTCACAATGACATTGTTGGCCAGCTTGTTGTATTTCGCCTTTGCCGGCTCGTCCTGCAGGATCTCCGCCAGGTGGGGGTAGCGGGTGCTATAGGGCGGCCGGTCGTAAGGAACTTCCTTGAGGCCGTTCATCAGGAAGGGATCGCGGCCGTCAAACCAGAAGCTCGCCCAGCCGGTTCCGCGGGCATCCACATGAATCGCGGGGTTGCAGCCGATGAAAAGGTTATTAGCGATGGTGTTGTCCCGCCCGCCCCCAATCATCGCGGCGCGCCCGGCGCGATGGAAGATATTGCCGTTAATGGTCGTCCCACAGAAACAGTCGTCGAGGTAGACCGCCATCACGTCGACGAAGCCATCCTTGGCGGTCAGCGTGGGACCGATGTCGTGGAAGTAGTTGTGCCGGATCACCGTGCCACGCATCGTGAGGTTGCGACCCATGTAGATCGCGCCTGCATCGCCGGTCTGGGTACAGACCCGGTAGATCTCGTTATAGGCGACCTCGTGGTCGTTGCCTCCCATCAGAATCGCGTTGTGCGGGCCGTCGTGGAGCCGATTGTGCAGTGCCCTGTTGCCTACCCCATTGATACCAATCGCCGGGCGGTAAGTGCGACACAGGCGGCTGTGGTGGTGAATGTCGCAGTTCTCGACCACGTGCCCGCCGGGTGTCAGGGTCGTGCGGTCGCCACCGATCACGGAGACACCGCTCTCGCCCAGGTCAAACAGATCGCAACTTACGATCCTGTGCTGCTTGCCACCCTTGACCTCAATACCGCTCGTGCCAAGGCCACGCAGGATGCAGCCGGCCACCGTGACAGCGCTCCCTCCTGTGATCTGAATCCCCTCGCCGCGGGCGCAGGCCAGGGTCAGGCATTTCAGCGTGAGATTGTGGGCCTCGCTCGCGGTGATCAAGGGCGCTTCCAGCATCGAAAGAACCGTCTCACCGGGCCCCGGTAGCCAGGCATAGAGCGTGCCGGTCTTGCGGTCCAGCCAGTACTCGCCGGGTGAGTCCAATTCTTCGATCAAATTCAGCGCGTAGAAGCGTTTGCCTGCCTTGTAGCCGTACACGCCGTGAGGCGCCTCAGTGGTCAGGGTCTGCTCTGTCGTGTCGATGGATATTACCTTCTCATATGAATCGGCCCAGTCATAAGTCCAGTAGCCATGCACCCAGAATTCGCCGGCCTCGGCCCAGCGGACAAGACGCTCGGGCTCGACCTTGATCCCGAACTTGCTCTCGCCACCTGATACGAGAGTACTCCACTCGTTGCCGTTGGGCCAGCGTGCGAGGGTCTGTGGAACGCCGTCGACGAAGAGTTCCGGCGGCGAAGGCGACGTACTGACACCGAAACCCCGGCGACGCAGGGTCCCGAAATCGTCGCTCAGCTTCACCGCCATGACCTTGCCACGCGCGCTTTCGAGCAGGCGCGAATCCGTGGAGGGCGTCCAGCCGGTGATGATTCTGCCGCCGAGCAGCCGCGCCCCGGATTCACCGCGGACGGTGAGATTGGAATCGCGATGGTCGAGGGCGAAGGAATCGGTCCGCAAGTAGGTTCCTGCGAGAAGGGTAATCGTGTGTGCTGCCCCTCCCTCGGTCCGCAACCGATCTCTCGCGGCTTCCAGCGACGCAAGTGGCTTTGCCTTCGTCCCTGGGTTCGTGTCGTCACCATCCGGCCCCACGAACAATTCCATTGCGTGCGCCGGCAACGCCAGCGCCAATAGCGAGAGCAAATAGATGGCGAGTTTCATGGCATCTCCTCTTGTCAGGATGTCAGTCTTTCGGCCCTGGACCGGGCAATACCGTCCGAGGACATGATCGGATCGATCCCGTGTGCTGTCAACCTGCTAGCCTCAGCCCCTTTTCGGAGGCCGGATCGCCGGGGCAGTGGATCACTGAGAGGTCCCGCCATTCCAGGCATGGACACCTTGCCGACCACCGAGCTCTTGCCACCGGCTGGAGTTCTCAGTAGGATGTCTCCCGCTGGCACTCCTGACACTGAATGGGAGGTACTCGTATGTATCCGAAGCAACAATCTGAAGTCCGTTGTGTACGCAGGTCGGCTCGATGGGTCTGGATCGTCTTCGCATTGCACGGGAGCTTCCTTCCGTCCGGACTGGCCGAGACAACGGTCCATTGCTGGGTGTCCTCTGCCGACATGAGCCAACGGCTGGAATCGCAAACCACCATGCGCTTCGTCGAAGGGCCAAGTGATACGAAGACCACGATCCACGTCGATCCAGATCGGACATTTCAATCCATCCTGGGCCTGGGCTCATCCCTGGAACACAGCACGTGCTACAACATCAGCCAGCTCCCGAAGAACCAGCAGGAAAGGGTCATCGAGAACCTAGTCGATGTCGAGAAAGGCATTGGCATGAGCCTGATGCGGATCTGCATCGGCACGCCGGACTTCACGGCCTCGCCCTGGTACAGCTATGACGACATGCCCCCCGGCCAAACAGATCCCGAGTTGAAGCACTTCTCCATCGATAAGGACCAGGCGTACGTCCTCCCCATCCTCAAGCTGGCACTCCAGAAAAACCCGGATCTGGTCTTCTTCGCCTCGGTATGGAGCCCACCCGGCTGGATGAAAACCAACGGGAAGTTGGGCGGCGGCAAGATCGCCCCGAAGCATTTCCCTTCACTCGCCCGGTATTTCGTCCGGTTCATTGAGACATATGAAGCGGCGGGAATCAAGGTCTGTGCCATCACGCCGCAGAATGAGCCCGGCTACTCCCCCAGCAGCTACCCAACATGTGGCTGGACCGCCGAGCAACAGCGGGATTTCATTCGCGACCACCTCGGCCCCGCCTTCCAGGCGAAGACCATCGCTACAAAGATCTGGTGCTACGATCATAACTTCAACAATCTGCGATTTCCTGCCACGATCCTGGCAGACCCAGATGCCTCTCGCTGTGTCGATGGGACGGCCTTTCATCACTACGAAGGTGAGCCCTCGGCCATGACGACGCTATCCGAGAGGTTTCCTGACAAGCATGTCTATTTCACGGAGGGATCGGTCTTCGGTGTCGAGGGAGCCGCTCAGATCATCGAGTTCCTGCGCAACGGCGCGCGCAGCTACAACGCATGGGTGACCATCATCGACCATAAGGGCAAGCCCAATCCAGGTCCTCATGACTGTTCGCCGACCTGCATCGTGCTGAACAGTGACAGTCTCACACTGGATTATCGCTTCGACTATTACATGTACGGCCAGTTCATGAAGTTCATTCGACCCGAGGCCGTCCGCGTGCACTCGGACAAGCTACCTGGGCCGCTCGCCAATTGCGCGGTCCGCAATCTCGATGGATCTATCGTGCTCGTGGTGGTCAATCGTGGAGCCCAGCCGGCTCGCTTCGATGTGGCATGGGACAATGGGCACCTATCCACTGAAATCCGCGGCCATTCGGTGGCTACTTACCGCTGGCAGGGATCGCTCGATTAGCGATGTTATGTGCCCGTCGAGCGGCAATGATGCCACGGCCGGCACCGCCAGTAGACCACTTGCCCTATCTGACACGCTCCCACAGCCTGCCATCCTCAGACCGTGCGCCGACCCCGTAGCCCCCATAAAACGTCGTCGGTTCACCGAGACACTCATTGCTCTTGCCCTTTGTCGTTCACATAGCAATACGGTACACGGATCCTTCCGGACTCCATATCAATTTCCCTCTCGAGTGGATTGAACACCACCCACTCGACCTTCCCTGCCTCCAACTCCAGGCGGAGGATCTAGACCTCTGCGTCGTCACGAATCACTTCGATGCCGGAGGCGTGGGCGGTGGCCTGCAACTCATCCGCGCAGGCGGCCTCGGCGCCGGGATTCGGATTGTTCGAGGTGGCGCGCGATCGATAGGGTGGATGCGGATAGTAAACCTGGGTGAAGACCAGCTTCTGCCCGCAGGCCGGCGTGCCTTCCCAGACGTAACGGAGCTGATTCGAACACGCCTCCGCCCGCGGATCCTCCGCCAGACGATCCACCACCTGCAGCCGGCAATCGGCTCGTGGCGCAAACCAAACAAGCAGATCCACCGGCGGGGCCTTCATGCTGCGCGTGCCGTTGTCGCCGATCGGTTCGTGAATGAATGTATTGGCCCAGTGACTGCCCAGTTGCGGGCCGATGTTGTGGGTGTTCCACAGCGGCGCGACCCGCGCCGGGAAGCTCTCTTCGAACGTCACAATTTCGCGCGTGGCGAGAAAATGGTTCTTCGCAAAGACAAACTCCCGCTCATAAAGGACCGGCAGGCCATCCATGTTCTGCACCCTGATCCGGGCGTAGGTGGCCTGCGGCGTTTCTTTGAAATACGTCACTTCGGAACAGATGTCGGGCATGGTGCCGCCGTGCCAGAATTCATCGATGCGCCGCTCGTCCGGATGGTAACGGCGTTTCGCCGTACCCGCGACGTCCTCGATGAGAGCACGATTCTCCACCGAGGCCCCCTTGCTCGTGACGATCTGCGTGAATGGCGCCCCCCAACGATTCAGCCCCATAATGCCCCCGGGATTGGCCGGGAAGCTCGTCGGATGCAGTTCCACCAGCACAAACAAGTCCCCCGGATTCCATCCGCTGCGCAGCAGCAGTTTGTCGGGCCACTCCTTACCGGTCATGTACCAACTACAGCAAATGTGACCGAAATTCTCGCGCGGGTCGGCGTTGCCCAGGAGGCGCTCGGTCAGCGTCTTGTCCGTATGCGGAATGCGGGCCGCTTCAATCCGCCGGGTCCATAGAGATCCGCCGTCGGGCCGCACCGGCTCCACCGAATCATCCGCAAATAACCAGGCCAGCGCAATGAGCCAGAACGACCCATCATCGAGCCGATAGCCACTCGGGCCTGGTTTCCGTGACTGATATCGCAAGTAGTTGAAGAGCTTGTGCGCTGCAAAACGGTACCGCCCGTCACCGGTCTTGGCCGCGATGCGCTCCAGCATGGCAATCCGATAGTCAGCCGTACTGTTCCAACCCCCATTCGGACCGTAAGGATTGATCGCACCGTCGGGCGTAACCTCCACCATCAGCCGGTCCCAGAGCCGCCGCATGCCCGGATCCACGTAGACGCGGTCATCACCGGTCCACTGATCGCCTCCGCAGGTGAGAATGATGATGGGGCCCATCATGTAGCCGGTATCGTTTTGGGGGACGTCCTTCGTTCTCCAGAAATCACCAAACACCAGTTCCGAGTAATTCTGCCAATGGGCGGCTTCCGGAATGTCCGGATA
>Ga0272443_10005015_pt1 | contig 13956 bp, 12 predicted proteins | sample SSMAcet12_FD_193581 | JGI IMG/M metagenome (GOLD analysis project Ga0272443, IMG submission 193581) | Marine sediment archaeal communities from Little Sippewissett salt marsh, Falmouth, MA, United States - SSM-Acet-12 | ecosystem: Environmental > Aquatic > Marine > Wetlands > Sediment ...
TTCCGATTTGGGACGGAAAATATCAGAGTAAGTTGAACTTACTATTGAAAAATGCTTTCCCAAATCGGAGTTTGGGAAAGAGGATCCTGGACATCGGTGTTTGGGAAAGAGGATCCTGGACATCGGTGTTTGGGAAAGAGAAGAATATAAATTTAAATATAATATTTAAAGGGTTTACAAATGAATAAGACGCTAAGGACGGCGGCAACAGGATTGACAGCACAATCGAGATACGTAGAGATAATAGCAAATAACCTTGCTAATGTCAATACTACTGGATTCAAAAAAGTCAGGCCCGAATTTCAAGATTTGCTTTATGAAACTTTGAAGCCAGCTGGCGGAGTGGCAAGGACTGGAGTTGAGCCACAGAATGAAGTGCAGGTCGGTTCTGGTGTTGATCTTACTGCTACTCGCAAGATTTTATTGCAAGGCGATATTGAGCAAACAGATAACCAGCTTGATATGGCTATTAATGGCGACGGCTTTTTCATTTTGCAAAAACCTGATAATACTTATGCTTATACCAGAGACGGTTCTTTTAGTGTTGACAGGAACGGTGATGTGGTAACTGCTCAGGGATATATGCTGCAACCAGGATTTTCAATTCCTGAAGATGCTATACAGGTAAATATCACCAGAGACGGAGTAATGTCTGTTTTACTCGAGAATGGAGTTGATGAGCAGACTCTTGGTCAGCTCGAACTGGCACGATTTATTAATCCAGCAGGTCTCAGAGCTGTCGGAGACAATTTGTTCGCAGAAACACCTGCTTCAGGAAGTGCATATTTCGATCAGCCAGGATTTAATAACACTGGAGAGATAATTCAATCTCATCTGGAAGTATAAAATGTGGATATCGTCGAGGAGATGGTTAATATGATAAACGCACAAAGAGCTTATGAAATAAACTCCAAAGCTGTGAGAACGGCTGATGACATTTTGAATACAGCTGTTAACCTTAAACGATAGTTTTTCTTAGAATTATGAAACGAAAAAAAAATATATTAATAAAAATCTCATGGATGTTCGTTATGATGACAATTTTATTTGGAAATAATTTACTTGCGAAGTCAAGCTTTTCTGGAAGTCGGCTTAAAAATGCATGTCTCAGTTACGTCAGCAATTTAGTTGATAAAGATTCTGATGTAAGGATTTCGGAGATCGAAGACCAGTATTTTGAGGATTCTGGCGTAATTGCTCGCTGCGATGCAAGGTCAAAAAGCTTAAGAGGAAACACTTACATAGCTTTAGAGTTTCTTGATCATGAGGAAAAACTTATTCGAAGAGTAGAAGTACCAATAAATATTAAAATCTATAAGGAAGTTCCCACTGCTGTCTATACTCTGCAGATGGGCAAAATCATTCAAGTTAGTGATATAACTTATAATAAATTGGATATAACATACTTGGATGAAAGCAAAATACTTGGTATAGAGAAAATGGTTGGTAAGAAGTTGAACCGCCAGATTAACAAAGGAGAGATTATATCATCACAATATCTCGAAAATGAGATATTAGTAAATCGTGGTGGTAAAGTCAATATCATAGTCCAATCCGGAGCTGTAAGCATTCGTACATCAGGTGTTGCTTTGCAAGATGCTTCCATAGGCGATATTATCAGAGTGCAGCGTGAAGGATCACGGAAAAGTTTGCAGGGTGAGGTCTATGGCGACGGTACTGTGTATATTAATACCAGATAGCGATCAGATTTGAAAATTGGTAAATCTATCTTAGAAGTCATCCGATGACTAAAAAGAGACAAATTGACAAGTGAATCTCCGTCCCAAATTCCGATTTGGGACGGAAAATATCAGAGTAAGTTGTACTTACTAATGAAAAATGCTTTCCCAAATCGGAGTTTGGGAAAGAGTATCCTGGCCATAGGAGTTTGGGAATGAAATGCCCGGACATCGGTGTTTGGGAAAGAGAAGAGAAATTGAAAATTGCTAAATCTATCTTAGAAGTCATCCGATGACTAAAATAAATAATATTGAAAATGAAACAATTACTTAAAATACTGAGCATAATGATATTATGGATGATCCTGTTAGGCATGGATGCCGTTTATGCTCAATTCAATACTCTTGAGAACAGCCAGCGGTCTCTGTTTTCTGATCTAAAAGCATTTCGTCCTGGTGATGCAATCATGGTGCTGATTATTGAGGATACTAAGGCAGACAATTCTGCTTCTACAGATCAGCAGCGGGACCATGAACTATCGGGAGGTGTCGGAATTTCAACAGGTGGCGGTGGTTTCAGTGGACAAGGGTCTTTAGGAACAGGAAATGATTTTAGGGCAAATGGTCAAACTTCAAGAAGTGAGTCCATCCGCTCAAGAATTAGCGCTCGTGTAGATTCAGTAGATCAGAACGGAAACCTGAAAATTACAGGGAAAAGGACTACTCAGGTCAATGGCGAAGAACAAATAGTTACTATCGAAGGGTACGTTCGACCAGTTGATATTTTAAGTAATAACTCGGTATATTCATATAATATACTTGATTTGACATTGCGTATTGAAGGGGAAGGTACGGTTTCTGAGACACAGGAGCCGGGGCTCATTACCAGATTCCTGAGGTGGCTTTTTTAAAAAAGAGGGTCTGGTACATTTATTTCCGCAGCTACCCCTGTGGAATTGAGGCAAGCGGGATAGCGATTACTTTTTTATATAACTGCATGCCCGCGCAGGTGAAAAAGTTTTTTCCCGCTAATGCCTCACCCCTTTAATAGCTGTTGGATTTGAGAATTGAAGAGTTTATCTTAGAAGTCATCCGATGACTAATAAGAGACAAATTGACAAGAAAGTCTCCGTCACAAATTCCGATTTGGGACGGAAAATATCAGAGTAAGTTGAACTTACTAATGAAAAATGCTTTCCCAAAGCAGAGTTTGGGAAAGAGAAACCCGGACATCAGTGTTTGGGAAAGAGAAGAAGATTTGAAAATTGGTAAATCTATTTTAGAAGTCATCCGATGACTAATAGGGCAAAAAAATATGAAAACAGAATATACATATAACAAACTATTCAACGCAATACTTATTGCCTTGCTCGCAATGCCCATGATGTTGCAATCTGCCAGAATAAAAGACATAGCTACAATAGAAGGCGTAAGCGGAGTCCAGGTGATAGGTTATGGATTGGTAACAGGTCTTGGGAATAAAGGAGATAACCAACGTGCATCTTATACTGTACAATCGGTTACAAATATGCTTAAGAGATTTGGTGTTACTGTGCCGGAAACTAACCCAAGAATGAGAAACGTAGCTGCCGTTATGGTTACTACTACAGTCCCATCGTTTCTGAGATCAGGGTCAAAAGTAGATGTTCAGGTATCTTCAATAGGTGATGCACAATCTTTGCAGGGTGGTGTGCTATTAATGACACCACTTTCCAGAGCTAATGGTGAATATGTTGGTATGGCTCAGGGTCCCTTATCGGTAGGTGGTTGGGATTTTCAATCAATGGGTTCTCGAGCTGGTAGAAATTTTGTAAATACTGGTAGAGTACCAAATGGATTGATTCTTGAAGCAGCAATTGGTGGGGAGTATCTCGATCAACAAATACTTAGAATAGTATTGCGTGATCCAGACTTCACGACAGCTAATAATGTAGCTCAGGTAATCAATCAGCAAGGTGGACTTGGGGCAAATGCCGCTGTAGCTATTGATGCCGCAACTATACAAGTACAAATGCCTGGTACTGATCCTGCTCAGAATATGCCATTGATATCTACTATTGAATCTTTGCCAATAGTATCTGATCCAGTGGCACGCGTAGTGATAAATGAAAGAACTGGCACTATTGTTATTGGTGGAAGTGTGCAACTTTTACCGGCAGTTATTTCGCATGGTGGTTTGGAGATCAGCATACAAAAGCAGGTGATTATACCGCAACCAGCTCCATTTACCATTTATCCTCCGCAAATTGCAGAAACGGCAGAAATAACAACTCAGGAAGAGATAAGCCCAACAAACTCTCTGAGTATCCCGGAAGGTGCTACAGTTGAGGATATGGCAGCAGCTTTGAATGAGTTGAATGTATCGCCCCGCGATCTAATTTCCATTTTTCAGGCATTAAAGGAATCTGGTTCTTTGCAGGGTGAGCTGATTATACAGTAGCTTTCAGCGGTCAGCAATCAGCTGTGAGATTTGGAAATTGGTAAATCTATCTTGATTGACAGTCATCGGATGACTAAAGAGTAGCCACGTGCTTTAGCCCATAGATGATAGCACTTAGCGTATAATGGCTTTAGTCAAAAATGAAATGTGTGTTTTTAAAATAGAGATTGGGATGTTAATAATAAGGGGTTTAATAAGGAGAAGAACCCCACCCTTAATCCCTCCCCAAGTGGAGAGGGAATTTGAATCAAGGTGTTGATATTTGAAATCGTTACTTAATCCCTCCCAAAGTGGAGAGGGAATTTGAATCAAGGTACTGATATTTGACATCGCTCCTTAATCCCTCCCAAAGTGGAGAGGGAATTTGGATCAAGGTACTGATATTTGACATCGCTCCTTAATCCCTCCAAAAGTGGAGAGGTAGATGAAAGAAAAAAAGTATGGATTTAATACCACTAAATAGCGAAATACTGAAACAATCGGCTTTTGAAAGTCAGATTGGTAATCTGTCTAAGTGGGGGGACCTTACTAAAAGAGTTTCCGAGCTTACAGATCAGGAGAAGTCTGAATATTCTCAGGTCGCTCGTAGCTTTGAATCACTTTTTATCAATATGATGTATAAAGAAATGAAAAACGCAATGCTCGATGACGAAGATGATGGTGGTTTTGGCTCCGATACTTTAAGTGGCTATACGGACATGGTCTTTTCAGATCATCTCTCAAAAATGGGAACAGGCATTGGCATAGCACGCCAAGTCTATGAGTATTTCACAAATGGTGAAAAACTAAAGCCAATTACTACTGAGAATTTACAGGACGCATTGAAAAGCATTTACATAAATGAAGCTAAGAAATCTGAGATGATAAATGTACAAAAGCCAGAAGATCAATTAAAGCAAGTTGTCGGCAATACATTTCTGGAAAGAGTACATAACAGATTAAGTCAGTTTCAGGGGATAATTGCAACAGCAGCAGAAAGATTCGGAGTCCCCGAAGAATTAATTAAATCTGTAATAACTGCCGAATCTGCCGGTAAGTCGGAAGCAAGGTCATCGGCAGGAGCAAAAGGTTTGATGCAGTTAATGGATGGCACAGCAAAGGATCTGGGGGTTTCTAACAGCTATGATCCTTATCAAAATATAATGGGTGGCACTAAATATCTAAGCATGATGCTCGATAGATATGATGGTGATCTCGATTTAGCTCTGGCTGCATATAATGCAGGTCCAGGCAATGTTGATAAATACGATGGGATTCCACCATTTAAGGAAACTCAGCACTACGTAAAAAAAGTTCAGAGATATAACGATATATATAACAGCAAACAGCATAATAGTTAATTTTTCACGGAGGAAACATGCTCGACAAATTATTAAGATTCCTGGTTCATGAGAAAGATATTCTAAACGAGCTTGTCGGGCTTGCTGACAAACAGCAAAGGGCTTTGGTAGAATATGACATAAACGCTTTGAATGAAATTGTTTCATACCAGGAAGCATTGTCAAAAAATCTTAGGGAAACAGAGGAAAAGCGAATTAGATTGCTTATGAACTGGCTGCAAATTTCTCGCAGCGAAGCTATGAAAATTCGTCTATCCGCTATCGAACGCAGCTTGAAAGGCGGTGAGCAAGAAAACATGAGGCAAATCAGGTCGGAACTTGATGATCTGATGAACCGCTTTAAAGTAACAAATACTACTAACAGAGTGCTTGCCAATAAGGGAAAACATAGCGTTTCGCAAATGCTGGCTATGTTTAAAAATGGTAGAAACTCTGTATGTAATGTAACTATCTGAAACACAAAGGAAGAGACAGCTTAGTACGTTTTCGGGGGGAAGTGTTCTAAAGAATTTAATTGGGGTAGCAAAATGCTTTCATCATTGGAAATTGGAAAAAGAGCCCTACTTGCTCAACGCATAGGGCTGGACGTAACCAGCAATAATATTGCTAACGTCAATACTCCCGGATACTCCAGACGCGAAGCGATTATGTCAGAAACTGACCCGCTTTTTCGCAATGGTGGTTTCTATGGCACTGGTGCTGTGGTTGAAAAGTTACGCACCTACAGAGAGGAGTTCTTCGACCGAGAGATACGGGATACTGGCTCGCGCAAAGCCGGATACGAAGCCGACGAACGTTTGCTACAAAGAATAGAATCTATTCTTGCCGAACCTTCGAATCATAGTTTATCCAATGTGATAGATGATTTTTTCAGTTCTTTCAATGAATTAGCAACAACACCCGAAGATGTTTCTCTACGTGATTATTTATTAAGTAGAGCGGCAACCCTTGTAGATAGATTCCATACAACTGCAGAACAGCTAAGTACTGTAAGAGAAGAGACTTTGAATAATATAGATGCTGATATCAAAATCGCTAATGGGATAATTCAAGAAATTGCACATCTGAATAAACAGATTGCCAATGGAAATGCCAGAGGAAATGCTGATGCCCAATCATTGATAGACAGACGTGAGACAAAACTCGAAGAGCTAGCAGAAATGGTTAATGTTAATGTAACCAATGGCAAAGCAGGTAGTATAAACCTCTTTATAAATGGTATCAATGTTGTAACAGATGGCGATGCCGCTAACTTGAAAATACAGGAAACAGTGAACAGTAATACCGGCGAGCGGACGATAATCCTTCTAAAAACTGATAGTAATGACAATCCTTTGGCTACAATCACTGCTGCCTCTGGTAGAATAGCAAAAAATATAAAGCATTATAATACTACTTTAGATGATAAAGATTCGAGTGGTGGCTTCTCAATGGGCAATAGCTTGAATAATTTGGCAAATGCTTTTGTCCAGAAAGTCAATGAGATAACAACTCAGGGTTATGGATTAGATGATACAGGAAACACTACACCAGGAAGAAACTTTTTCGAGCCATCTGTGGGCAACGCCACTGCTTTTACAATCGAGATAAGCGAGGATGTACTTGATAATCCAAGGGATATACCTCTTTCGGCTGCTGCAGGCGAGCCAGGAGATAATACAATAGCCCGGAGCATATCTAACCTTGCTAATGACAGCAGTTTTCTTGATGGCAAGACCCCATCAAAATACTTTACTGATTTTATTGGTACTATTGCAAATATGGGAAATGAAGCCGCAAATGGCAATTCTACAAGTACTCTTGTGGCTGAACAACTGAATAGTCAAAGGGAATCTGTAATAGGTGTGAGCTTAGACGAAGAAGGTGTCAATCTGATTAAATACCAGAAGGCATTCGAAGCAAGTTCTAGAATAATAAATATGTCAAACGACTTATTGAGTATTATAATCAATCTCGGTACATAATTAAGGTTATTAAATGAGGGTTACACAAAATTCTATTATTCCAAAGTATCAGCGGACACTTGAAGAAACACAATACAGACGTTTCCTCGAGCAGTCAAGATTATCAACGGGTAAAGATATAATAACGATATCAGAAAAGCCCAAAGAAATAGTAATGGTAAAGCATTTTAATACTTTAGTAAACCAAAATGAAAAGTATCTTGACAATTTAGAGCTTACTCTAAGCGAGCTGCAAAATGTATCAGATCAAACTACTATAATCAGCGATAAATTCAGAGATATTAGGGATCATTCAATAAATGCTGCCCGCGAAGGTGCTTCGAGCAGTCTTTACACTATTGGCGTGCAGATACGCGACCTAATGATAGATATTATTAATTTAGCCAATATGGAATTCAATGGTCATTACGTGTTCTCTGGTACTAAAACTACTGCTGAATCTATTGATATGGATAACACCTATCAAACCGATCTTCCTTTTGAATTGATAGAGGGCGAATCATCGTTGGAAAATTTTTCCGGCTTTGATGTAGTGTTCAAAGGTAATCTAAAAGATAGAATAATAAATAAAAGCAATAATTCGACTGAAAAAGTGAATATAACTGCCGATGATCTTTTCGGTTCAGAAGGTGAGGAGGCGTTCAAATCAATTATTAATTTGTATAACACAATCACTTTCAATAGTGATGGATCAAAAAGAGACCTCACAGATGCTTTGACAGTTGATGATGTAGGCAAACTTGACACATTCCAAAAGGAAATAGCACAATTCTACGAAAAAATCAACAGAACCAATGGCGAACTTGGAATTAGAATTAACAGATTAGAAGCAATACGCCAACAAACTGAAGAGGAAAATGTACGTTTGAAAGAATTTCGATCAATTCACGAAGATACAAACGTAGCAGATGCCGCTATTAAATTATCGAAGGAAGAGAACCTTTTGCAATACACTCTGCAAGTTGGAGGACGGCTAATTCGTCAAAGTTTGCTTGATTTTCTCGCATAATTAAATTAGATTGTAAATAATGAATATGAATAATGATTAATAAGTTAGATAAGTGAAAGCAAGCACATTTATAGGGATACTAATTGGTTTCTTAGCAATCTTCGGAGCATTCATCTGGGAAGGTGGCTCTTTGGATACTCTTATTATGTGGCCCGCTATGACAATAGTCTTTGTAGGAACACTTGCTGCCGGAACTGCCGGCACATCATTTCAACAGCTCGCCAGTATGCCCAAACTTATTGCTCTTGCTTTTTCTCCCCCTTCTTATGATAAGGAAAAGATAATCGTACAGATGTCTGATTTTGCCTTTATCGCCAGAAGAGAGGGGATATTATCAATCGAAAATCAATTCAGCAAGATTGAGCACCCATTCCTTAGGAAATTATTCAGAATATGTATAGACGGTGCTGACCCAGAGACACTACACAGTATCGCCGAGACTGAAATATCATACATTACAGAGAGGCATAATAAAAACATCAACTTCTTTGTAAAGCTTGGTGGGTATTCTCCCACAATGGGTATTATTGGAACAGTAATGGGATTGATAGCTACTCTTGCTGCTGCTGGTTCTGATCCAACTGTACTAATTCACCACATTGCCTCTGCTTTTATAGCTACAATGTGGGGTATTTTTATGGCTAATATCGTCTGGCTCCCAATCGGCGATAAGCTGAAAACAATACACGAAGAAGAGATGCAGCTAATGCAGGTCTTCCTTGATGGTGTTCATTCAGTATTACTCGGAGAGACTCCATCGGTTGTTCGCTCTAAGTTAATTAGTGCCTTCCCTCTAAACGAACAGGAAGGTCTTATGAAAAAGTTCAGTGTTATAGATAAAAAGTACTTCAAGAAAAAGCCAGGCAGTACTCAGATTCAACCAGAGAATACTCCTACAACCAAAGAGGAGATTAATATTAATCCAGCCAAGAATTTCGGGAAATAAAAAAGCTCTAAATTGTAAATTCCCATATACAATAATAATCATTATCAGTAATTTCTGGTGGACATGATATGCACTTGGTTTCAATTCTACTGTCAATAGTCTTAGCAAAATATGAATACTCCACAATGCCAACAGATTTGCATGGGAAATCTGGCAAATCCTTTCTGCGTCGGGCATGTTGTACTCGGCAAGTTTTCGTGAAGTATAAAATTTTATTATCATTAATTATATCTACTCTGTCCTCGTTCAAGGTAGAATACAATCGGAATTTCAGAGCTTTTGCAAGCCCTTCGAGACCTGAATTTTCGCCCAGCTCAAGGAATTTGATCAGACGTTTGGCTTCGACCACAGTAAAGCGGCGCCATGCCTCGCGATCCATGTCAATAGCCATTTCCATATCATAAGCTTCTTCGATAGCAAGGAACCAGCAGCCATCGTGAGCGAGCCAATCCTTAGCATAAATATTCAGCATTTCGAGTAATTCTTCGCGGCTTAGGTCTTGAATACTATCAACGTTTTTCACAATCATTATCTCTTATAATTTTACAAAATCAATATCTTCGAGAGTATGTAGAAACGTTTTCAACGGCGTTTCATTTTCCAACTCATTTAATCTACTTTTAGTAAGCGAAAGTAGGAACTGGTTGGTCTGCCCTTGCTCATCATTATTTACAGCCCCATACCAGACAATTTGAATGCCTTTCTCAGTGCTAACCAATCCATCGGGGCAGGATAATTTCATACCGAATCCAGATAGTTTTGCCTTCTCCAAAATTGTCATTTTGGGATCGGTAGTTGTTATGATGTATTTTTGGGGCATTTACTCCTCATTAAAATAATCAGTATCAATTGATTTTATGTATATAGTTTCATTAATTGAAACTCCAAGATGATGATCTATCATATACTCAGCAAGCTGTTTACCATCAATCAGTACAATTCTTTGATCAGAAATATACTCTGCATATTCATAAGCTCCTTTACTAAACCCTGATGTCGTAATGAAAACACCCTTCTTTGCGTTCTTACCCATCAAGGCACCTGCAAACTTTTGTATTTCAGGTCTGCTTACTGAATTTTCCCATTTCTTTGCCTGAATATATATCGTATCTAATCCCAATTTATCTTCTTTTATTACTCCATCAATACCTTCATCCCCTGTAAAAGAAGTCATACTTGCTGCATCAGAAAATGTACCACCATAGCCCATTTTTACCAATAGGTCTAATACAACTCTTTCAAAAAATTGGGGAGAACAATTTTTAAGCTCTGTTAAAATTTCCAGTATCAACTTCTGTCTTAATTCTGAATGTGCTTCTTTTATGATCTCGTCAGGAGTTTTATCTTCATGTTTTCCCTGAACTTCTTTATTATCATCAGTATAATGACCTTTTTTCTTTTTGCCGGTTCTCCAGTCTTTATATCCCCCAAAATCATCAAGGAACTTAATGTTGATGTGGTTAGGATTGTTTTTTAATACATTTAGTCCTAAATTACTTATCTTATAGATTCCTCTCTTAGGTGCTAAAATCAAACCGGCAGTTATAAGATGAGATTTTGCCCATGCTACTCTGTTTGAGAACCGACCCTGAGTACCGCTTGGCAATAACTCATTTCTTTCCTCTCTTGACAACTTATATTCATCAGCCAAAGACTCTGTAACTTCTTTGGAATTATGTTCTTTGCCATCGCTTAAATGCTTCAGCAATGGCAGCATTATAGATTGAAAATCCGGTATAGCCATATTACATCCCCCTTCTATACTTTCCTCCAATATCATATAGCAGTTGGGTAATCTGTCCCATCGAGCAATGCTCTACTGTGTTTAGAAGTTCTTCGAATATATTGCCACCAGTTAATGCTACATCGCGAAGCTGTTTCAGAGCCGCTTCTGTTTCTGCTCTATGCTGATCGTGGAAGTTCGCTAAATCCTGCAACCTATCGTCCTTTTCTACTTCTGTAGAACGCGTAATCTGCATAGTATCGTAAGGACTATCGGCATCGTCGCGAGTAAATATATTAACTCCGATAATTGGGTACTCGCCTGTTTGCTTCATGCTTTCGTAATATAAAGATTCTTCCTGTATTTTTGAACGCTGATACTGAGTTTCCATAGCTCCAAGCACTCCTCCGCGTCTGGAAATACGGTTGAATTCCATAAGCACGGCTTCTTCTACGAGGTCTGTAAGCTCTTCCATAATGAAAGAACCCTGGTTTGGATTTTCATTTTTGAGCATACCGAATTCTTTGGATAAAATATACTGAATCGCCATCGAGCGACGTACAGATTCTTCCGTTGGTGTTGTTACTGCCTCATCATAAGAATTTGTGTGCAGCGAATTGCAATTATCGTAAAATGCCAGCAAGCCCTGCAATGTTGTTCTTATATCATTGAAATCAATTTCCTGAGCATGGAGGGAACGTCCTGATGTCTGAATGTGGTATTTCAATTTCTGGCTCTTTGAGTTTGCACCATACTTATCTCGCATGGCAACAGCCCAAATCCTACGGGCAACTCTGCCAATAACGGAATATTCGGGATCCATACCATTCGAGAAGAAGTATGATAGATTGGGAGCGAAATCATCTACATTTATTCCACGATTCAAGAAGTACTCAACATAAGTGAAACCATTTGCAAGAGTGAAGGCAAGCTGGGTAATAGGATTGGCTCCTGCCTCAGCTATATGATAACCACTGATGCTAATTGAATAGTAATTCTTTATCTGATTCGTGGATAAATACTCCTGTACGTCTCCGATTAGTTTCATAGCAAAATCAATAGAGAAGATACAAGTGTTTTGCCCCTGATCTTCCTTTAGCATATCTGCCTGCACTGTGCCTCGTAAGCGTCTGAAGGTATCTAATCGTAGTTGTACTTTTTCTTCTTCTGTAAGTTTTTTACCGCTTTGCTCTGCTTTTAAGAGTTCATGTTTGTATGCAGTCATAAAGTAGAATGCCACCATTATCGGCGCAGGTGCGTTGATAGTCATTGATACCGATGTAAGTGGATCTGTTTGGTCGAAACCATCAAGGAGACGTTTCATATCTTCGATAGTGCATATAGAAACACCACTCTCGCCAATTTTGCCATATACATCAAGGTCTTGGTCAGGATTCTCTCCATAGAGAGTAATACCATCGAAAGCTACGGATAGTCGTTTATACTTATCGCCTGCACATAGATAATGGAAGCGTTTGTTAGTTCTATCTGGGCCACCCTCGCCTGCAAATTGTCGCTTGGGATCTTCGGTTGTTCGTTTAAATGGAAATACACCAGCAGTATAGGGGAAAAATCCAGGTAAATTCTCCTTGTAATAATACTTAATAAGTTCTCCCCAATTATTAAATTTGGGCATAGCTACTTTTGGTATCATCGAACCGCAAATGCTCTTGTTGTATAAAGGAATTGTATATTCTTTGCCTTGAATCTCATAATTTAGTTCTGGTTGCTGGTAACTGCTCTTAATTTCATCCCAGTTGGAAAGAAATTTCTTCGATTCATCGTTTAGTTTATCCCAAGTTTCCTCGAATGCACCAGTTAGGGATTTCATGTGTTCAGGATCATCGAGCAGTTTCATAACTCGCTTGATTGAATAAGCATCTTCAGCGGCATCCATCTGTTCATTAGTATTCTTGTGATATTTTTCGAGAGTGTCGGCAATTTCAGCCAGATAATTTACTTTTCGATTATCAATTAGTCCAAAATCTCTTTGTAGATCAGTAGGCAACATTTCAATTATATTTACATGCTCGCCGTATTCTCCACTTTTTTGCTCTTTTAATAATTTCAACATATCTTTGAACAGACGATTTACGCCGTGGTTGTTGAACTGATTACTACTCGAAGCATAAACCGGTAGATCGAGTTGTTCGATAGGAGTAGTATGCCCCACACGCAGCTGATGAGTTCTAATATAATTGATCCTTACCTCTCGGAAAGCATCTTCTGATCCAACCTTCTCGAATTTATTAATAGCTATGAAATTAGCAACGTCAAGCATATCAATTTTTTCGAGTTGGCTGGGAGCGCCAAACTCTGCCGTCATTACATACATTGAGTAATCGCTTACTTTTGTTACACTGCTGTCGCCTTGCCCTATACCGCTTGTCTCTACGAAAATGATGTCATAGCCGGCAGATTTCAGGACGCTCACAGAATCCTGCACGGCATCGCTTAGTTCATTCAAGCTATGGCGAGTGGCAAAGCTGCGGAGATAAACGCGAGAATTATATATCTGGTTATACCTAATTCTGTCGCCAAGTAATGCACCACCTGTTTTAGTTTTTGATGGATCAATCGCGAGAACAGCAATGTTTATATTATCAGTAAAAGACGTGAATCTGCCAATTATCTCATCTATCAGCGAGCTTTTACCGCTACCTCCTGTGCCAGTTACACCGATAACGATTGATTTATTCTTGTCATATTTTTGATAAATTTCCTTTACTGGCTTCATTTTTTGTTCGTCGTTGTAATTCTTTTCAACAAAGGATATTTGCTTAGCCAAGTCAAAACTCGAAGCAGGATTATTCATAGCAATAGTATCTTCCGTTGGGATAAATCCGTCGGACAGC
>Ga0272443_10005016_pt1 | contig 13953 bp, 13 predicted proteins | sample SSMAcet12_FD_193581 | JGI IMG/M metagenome (GOLD analysis project Ga0272443, IMG submission 193581) | Marine sediment archaeal communities from Little Sippewissett salt marsh, Falmouth, MA, United States - SSM-Acet-12 | ecosystem: Environmental > Aquatic > Marine > Wetlands > Sediment ...
CCGTCGGCGATCACCGGGATGCCTTGCTTGTTGGCCACTTCGGCAACGTCCATGATGGCCGAAATCTGGGGCACGCCCACGCCCGAGATGACGCGCGTGGTGCAGATGGCGCCGGGCCCGATGCCAACTTTCACCGCGTCGGCGCCGGCGTCGATCAGCTCGCGGGCGGCGTCAGCCGTGGCGATATTGCCGGCGATGACATCGATCTTGTGGTTGGCCTTGATCGTGCGGACGGTGTCGACCACGTTCTGCGAGTGGCCGTGGGCGGTATCGACGGTGAGGATGTCGACGTCGGCCTCGATCAGGGCGGCGACGCGGTCGTAGTCGTGGACGCTGACGGCCGCCCCGACGCGCAGCCGGCCACGCTGGTCGCGGGCCGCGCGGGGGTATTGCTGGACGCGGTCGATGTCCCGCATCGTGATCAGGCCGGCCAGCTCGCCCTTGCCGTTGACCAGCAGGAGCTTCTCCACTTTATGCCTCTGGAGGATTTCCTTGGCCTGTTCGAGCTTGGTGTCGGCCGGGCCGGTGACCAGGTTCGCCTTCGTCATGACCGTGCTGATCTTGGCATCGTAATCAGGCAAGAATTTGAGATCGCGTCGGGTGAGGATGCCGACGAGCTTCTTGCCCTCGACGATGGGGACGCCGCTGACGTTCTGCTCGGTCATCAGTTCCTGGGCCCGGCGGACCGGCTCGTTGGGCGACAGGGTGACCGGATCGCCGATGACGCCGTGCTCGGACCGCTTGACCTTGGCGACCTCGCGCTGCTGGGCCTCGATGGAGAGGTTCTTGTGGATGATCCCGACGCCGCCTTCCTGGGCCAGCGCGATCGCCAGCGCCGACTCGGTAACGGTATCCATGGCCGCCGAGACGATGGGGATATTGATCCTCACATTCCGGGTCAGACGCGTGCTGGTATCGGTCTGAGCCGGGACGAAATCGCTTTTCGCGGGGATCAGGAGGACATCGTCGAATGTAATCCCTTCCGCGACGATCTTACTACTGTTCATGAGCCGCTCCGATAAAATACTTCCGCTCGGCGTATTATTAAACGGGGCAGTATAATCGGCCACTCAGACACCGTCAAAAGGATTTTGGGACCCCCTGGAAATGCGGCCTGACAGGCCGAATCCGCCCAGCAAAATACGCATTCTTACGAACATGGCTGGAAGTGTTCTAGTAGAGTATGGTTGAAATAGACAGGCTGTGGCGGTTATCGGGACCGCTCCTCGATTGACAACTTGATTGAGTGTGGAGATAGATCATGAGCGTGAATTTTTCCAAGAGTCCGGTGTGGATGGTGGCGGTAATCGTCGGTTTGATCGTGGCCACGGCCCTGGTGGCCGGCTACGTGGACCGGCCGGGTACGACGGCTGAGGTGGCCACGGCCGACGGCGCCTGTGGCAGTTGCCCGAAAGCGGGCACCGAGGAATGCTGCAAAGTGACCGGCACCTGTGCCGACGGCTCGTGTAGTGCCAAAACCGCGGCCGGGACGTGTCCGGCCACCGGCGCGGCCGTAATGGCCCAGACCGCCGACAGCACGGGCTCGACCTGCCCGGCCAAGGCCGCCGCCAGTGGCTGCACGGGCATGATGGCCCAGACGGCCGCGGGCACCGAGGCCACCTGTTCCGTCAAGGCGGCCGCGGAAAGTGGTTGCGCGGGCGGTCAGTGTCCGTCCACCAAGTAAGGTGATGAAGTAAAAACGAACGAAGACCCCAAGAACTAGGATTGAACCGAAAGCACGTAACGACAACTAGGGATTCTGGTTAGCCAGCTCCTTCGACCGCGCCGCTCAGGCCAGCCAAGAAGCTGGCTTTTTTTCTGCCCCGATCGTGCGTTTGTAGTGACGCTGTAAGGCGTTACCCGTCCCTTCAGCCAGGTTCAGACCACGCCCGCCGGCAGAATTCAATCATGGCGAAAAATGGACCGCAGACCTTTGGTCCATCCGATGGTTGCGATGGGGCCCGTCCGTCAGTGATTCACATAGGCCTCGTAGACCATATAATACTCATACCATTGCTTGCCGTGGCAGCGCCGAATCTGGAAGGCAAAGCCGGCCTCCTCGAGAATCCGCTCCCAGAGTTCCTGGGTCAAAACCGAGTTCTTGCCGGCGAAGTAGTACCTCCGAATACATGCGTACTCCACATCGGTCAACTCGCTCCCGTGCCACATCCGCTCGCATTCCGCGAACAGTTTCGCGTTGTCCAGGATGAACGTCTGCGGATCGTAGCAGCATGCATAGTGCCCGAGGAGTCTGACGCCGAAACCGAATTCCGCCTCGTCGAGCTCGCCCCGGCGGTAGCGCTCCAACAGGGCCCGCGTGGCGTACTCCGACGGGACAAATCCCCGCGGAATCACCACCTTGCGCGTAATGAACCGGCCGCCGGGCAGCAGCGCCGACCGGACAATGGCCAGCAGCTCCCGGTGCGCCGCGACATCAGGCAGATTCCCGAAGACGCCGTCACCCAGGATCGCCGCCGCACCGCCGGGAACGTATTGTGGCAGCGAGGTCCAGCTACCGTGCACGATCGTCTCCCGGCAACGATACGCCTCATCGACCCAGTCGCGGTACATCTGGATCGACAGCGGGCTCGCGTCAATGGCATAGGTCTGCCCGAAGCGTCGCGTCACGAGTTGCCGCAACTCGGGCGTCATCCCGAGGACGACCGCCGTCCGTCCTTCCATATTCGTCGGCAGAGCGGCAGCGTACGCCGCGATCTCCTCGGCGTTCGGACTCCCCCCGGCGTGGCGTGTGCGACCTTTCGCATCGCGCACACGTGCTCGCAACGCCTCCATGTCCCACTGGTCCAAGGGCTTGCTCATCGTACCGTCCCCCATTTTCCCTTACATCTACGCACGAGACGCGAAATCCGCCGCCCCAGCCATTTCATGGACAAGAAGCGTCTGAACTTCACGAAGCGACTCCGCGCGATCAGCGCCTCCAGCGCCGCGGCCACGGCCGGGTCCATCCCGTCCCGCGGAAAGTCGCCATAGACTTTCACGAGCTGACGCCGCAGGGGCGGCAACTCGCGCATGCGCTCCGCCAGGCCCACCCCGCCGTCGAACACGGGGAAGTCCGTCAACTGCCCCGCCCCGGCCAGGATCAGCATCGTGCGAATGCACTTCTCGCAGCGACCGCAGTTCCCATGCTCGCTGAGGTTCTTCCAGCAGACACGCAGATGCCTGCGCACGAGGTCGTCTTCAGCAATGGCCCGTAGCTTGTCGGCCCGCCACTGGTCGGCGCCGAAGTGCACGATCTCCAGCGCAGACGACGACCACAGCGGGTCCGTATCCCAGTGCGAGCCCCACGGGTGGTCATAGCAATAAGGGTAGGAGGCGGAGACGACGAGCAGCCCGACGGTGTCACTGAGCAGATGTCCGACCGCCACCAGCGCGCCGCCGTGCGCCTTCTCCCAGTCGGCTTCGGCAAACGTCGGATGCTCGCGCAGGTTGGTGCGAATCACCACCGCCTCGGCCTCCACGGCCGCCGCGATCTCCCGCAGCGACGCCTCGGCCGCGGCCATGCGCCTCTGGTCCGAAAGCTCGATGTCGTATCCATGCACGAGGACGAGGTGGTCGAACCCGAACCCACCGCGCAGAAGGGTGTAGAAGGAATCGACGCCTCCGCTAAAGCACAGCGCCTTACCCTTGGCCCTGGGCGTCTCGCGCTTTTCCTGACTCTGCGCGCGTACGTCAGCGTGCCGTCCGCCCCACCATCGGCGCCACACGTCCTGTACCGCTCGAACGTTGGCGGTCCAGGTCTCATCGACCGTTGCATCAACGATCAGATCGGCCTCACGTGCAAAAGCCGCCGGCACCATCGCACAACCGAACGCCTCCGGACTCGCTGCTAACTGCGCATCGGCGGACTCGAACCACAGCGGTGCGCCGTCCACGTCCGCACATACCCGGCTGACAGACCCTTCGGTCGTCGCACGCAGGTTCTTGATGTGCACTGCTTCAGGCATTCAGCATCAAACCTTGATTCGGAATTTTCGCATCCAGCGTCATCAGTGGTACTCCGGGACGCAACACCGTTTATAGTATGAACACCAGGGCCTCCGTCCCCAAGCGTCCGGCCGCCAACATGACCAATACGGCTCGCAGAAAGGCCCCGAAATACCCCAATTCACCGAGAATCCAGTGCCTTCACGCGTCTGTGACACACCTCGACCGGGGGATTCTCCCTTGGTGGTGCGGATTTCAGTTACATCGGTAACGTGGGACACCATACTTAACTTAATTCACGACCGAAATAGGTACGGCGTCCCCGGGAATCTCGTGGCGCTATGCCCTCACGGGCACACTACCAACACCCTTCTTCTTCCCCACCCCGTTTTCCATTGAAACCCGTTATCCCCCAGCATATTATAGATGAAGCGGGCTTCTATGTTTGTGACTTCTCAGAGAGATCCTGTATCGCTCCATGGGGCTTACGTGTGCTACGCGGAAATCATACATACATAGTTCGAGGTGTTGGAGACGACAGTGAAAAAGGCTGCAAGCATCAACGAAAGTCTGGTGATCGCGCTGCTGATGTTGGGGATGCTCTCTTCCAGGGTATTCGCAGAACCGGCCTCCCGCGTTGCGCTTTCGGAAGGCTGGGCTACGTTCGGGCTCTCTCTTCCGCAGGGGGCGGCCCATTCAGGTCTCAAGGTGGGCTCATTTGACACCCAGACCGACGTCAAGAGCCGCTGGAACGATGGCTCCATCCGCTTTGCCGTCATCACCTGCAAGGCATCCCAAGCCGGGGTATTCGAAATCAACGCGGCGCCGAATGCTGTCGGTCATCTCATCCCGACCGTACCCGACATATCCGTGGAATTGAGCGTGGGCAAGGAGATCTATACTGCTGCGTTCGACGAGAGACCGACGCAGGATTCATGGCTTTCCGGTCCCCTGGTCAGAGAATGGCGCACGGTGGCGGCCCCCGTCTGTGGAGCAACCGCCCATAGGCAGCTCCGCGTCATCTTCGATGTGAGAGTCTATGAGGACGGTCAAGCCCGACTCGACTTAACCGTGGAGAACGTTCTTGATCGGCCTCCGGCCTCTGCGGTTCGCTACGCCGTCGAAGTAGCCGCAAATGGCAAGACGGTCTATTCCCATGGCCCGATAGACCATATCTGGCTGGCGCGATGGCGGCGAACCTTCGGCCTTGGTTTGTCGCCGGCATCCGTCCGCCATGATTTCGCCTCGGCGGTCAAGGCACGCGTCCTGCCCGACTACTGGCGCGGCGTCGCCGAGAAGCCGACCCCTTCGATGGCCACCGGTTTTGACCTCATGGAACTGGCGAATCTGAATCCTTCCATGTGCGACTGCGGCGGCCGCCCTGAAATGGCGCCCTATCCCGACTGGGCCGCCGCATTTCTGATCCATCAGCATGGCCGCCACAAGGCCTTTGTGCTCGCCCATGGCGAGCAGGCGGGATCCTGGCCGGTCCACATCCGGGAACCCGAGGAAGGAAGACACGCCGGGCTGGGCAGCGGCCGATACCTCTCCATCGATGAGCGTCCCCAATTCTGGTTCGACAACCGCGGCAAAGATCGTCCCGCCGGAAAGGTCAACGTTGCCTACGATCGATGGGGAGAGGGCGTGCCCGTTCCCGATATTGCGCATCAGCCTTCGCTGGCCTTCATCCCCTATCTGCTGACCGGCGACCGCTATTTCATGGATGAAATGGTGTTCTGGGCCAACTTCTGTCTGCTGGCTTCTTATGACCACGGCGGCGCCAGAGGGCTGATTCATCGCAATGAGCTGCGCGGGATAGCGTGGGCCACGAGAAACCTCGTTGATGCCGCCACCTTCACGCCTGACCGGGATCCGGTTAAGGCCTATCTGGAGGAGAAACTGAGGAACAACCTGGCCTGGTTCGATCGGTATGCGCAGGACCATGACACACCGCTGCGGACAGTATTCGAGACACAACGTATTCCCGAGCACGAGCAATATACGTCTGTTTCGTACGGGGGTGGATACGGCCAACTCGCATGGGCCCTGAATCGGGCCCATCAATTCGGCTATCCGGGAGGAACGGTCTTGAGAGACAGGCTGGCCGAGTTTGTGCTCAGATTGTTCTCCAGCGAGCCCACCTTCCCGAGAGATGCAGCGACTGTCCTGTGGCTCCATGTGGGCCCCGCGGGCGAGGGGCAGTATTACACAACCATGTCAGAACTCGCCTCCGCCAATAGGGGAGGAGATTCGATGTATGCGCATTGGGTGCGCCTGGCGCTGGTTGTTGCCCATGAGATTGGATTGCCTGGGGCTCAGGACGCCTACGACCACAACTGGGAGATCTGTAGGACAGGGGTCGGCAACGGCGGGATAAAGATCTCATCGACGGCAGGCTGGGCCATTCTCCCCCAGTCCCATGGACGCGACCCTCAGGCCGCCAGGCCCTCCGTTGCCGACAAGGATTGATTGAATCTTTCGTTGGGAGGGAGAATTAAAGGGGAGAATTAAAGGAGTGCGGTACATTTTTCTCAGGAGGCAACGTGAGTTTACTGAGCGGACTACTCTCACAGAGCGGCCGGCCGCGGGGCTGGTTGGGCCGGACCCTGGTTCGGGGTATGAACCTGGGGCATGCCGGCTTGACGCGTTGGGGTCTTTCGCAGGTGGAGATTCCTGAAGACGCGCACGTCCTCGATATCGGCTGCGGCGGCGGTCGGACCCTCGAGACGCTCGCCTCCATCGCCAGGCTGGGCAAGGCCGTCGGCGTTGACTACTCCGAAGACGCGGTGGCCGTCGCCCGGAAAAGGAACCAGGAATTGATGGCCGGTGGTCGCGTGGAAGTGCTCCAGGGGTCGGTCTCAGCGCTGCCCTTTGCGGAGGCCACCTTCGACTGCGTCACCGCCATAGAGAGCTATTACTTCTGGCCTGATATCGCCGCCGACCTTACCGAAGTAAGGCGGGTGATGAAACCGAACGGTCAACTGGTCATCATCGCGGCGATGTACCTGGGCTCGAAGTTCGACCAGCGCAACATGAAAGTGATCGAAGCCGGCAACCTGCGGTGCTTCTCTGCGGAGGAATTCAAAGACACCCTCCACGAGGCCGGCTTCGCCCAGGTCGCCGTCACCACCGAACCCCGCAAGGGATGGATCTGTGTCGTCGCGCAGTTGCGGCCTGATGACAACACGAGGGAAGGCGCAAAACGAGACACGGCCTGACCAACCAGCCGTAGGTGGGCGCCGCCCACCGTCAGGCGGCCCCGAGCGGTGTGTGTGAAAATATCCTGGCGATCTTGGATTAGGCTCAGGGCGCCCGACTCTGTCACCCCTGCGGAGGCAGGGGTCCAGACCCTATCGAGGCAGTCTGGATTCCCGCCTGCGCGGGAATGACAAGGGTAGCGAGCTTCCTGGAAGATTCCGAGGGCGGGTTTCCGCTGCCCGAAAATCTTCACGCACATCCCCGAGCGCGATGCCCCGCGTTTTCCTTGTCCTTGAGGCGCTATCCATCGTAGAATGAGGATAATTCCGAGGCCCGCAGGCGTACATGCACTCCGCGGCGCCGAAAAGGAGTGGTGTGCGGTGCACACCCTACGAGACTAAATTCCAGTAACCAGGTGCTGAAAGCGTGGGCTCGAAAATATTCTTCAAATATCGTCCGGCCAATGAGTACGCAATCGCTCTGCTCGAGAAGCAGGAGATGAAGTTCTCATATGCAGAAGAGTATAACGATCCTTTCGATTCGCAACTGATATTCAATGTGGACAGCAGTGTTGAGAACATCCTCCTGCATCTCGAAGGCACACCAATTGACGAAAGCATAAAACAGCTTCTGCGAAGACGAATAAGAAACGGCGAGATAACCAAGGATGTATACGCCGGAGTAGCAAGTGAGGTTGGAGAGCGCACTATCATGTCATCGTGCTTTTCGGGTATCTCACCAGATAGCTCGAAGAGTCTGCTTCTGTGGAGTCACTATGCTGATTCGCATAAAGGAGTCTGCATTGGCCTACGCGATTGTAGCAGTACTGCTATTGCCGCACTGAAGTTCAACGTCGAAGACTCCTGTGTGGACCCTAGTAGTGTGCTTGTTGACGGTCTCTTTCTTGTACACAAAGTCATCTATTCAGAGGCAGGAATTGTCGAATGGAAACCGTTTGATCAAGATATCGGGATCTTCATCGATGCCCACAGGAATAAAGCAAAATGTTGGGAGTATGAAGACGAATATAGGCTAATAGTTCCACGAGGAGAGTTTAGCTCTCAGATACTGCACTTCGACCCTCGTTTCTTGGCGGAAGTCTATCTCGGCTGCCTCATCGACGGTGCCTACAGAAATCGGATTAGGCGAGTTCTGAAGGTCTATTTGGATAAGGGCATCAACGTGAGACTCTTTCAGATGACCCGCTCACAGAAGCGATTCGCCTTAGAAAAGGAAGAATTGGATATCTAAGGGAGAAACTAAAGGGGTCAGGCACCTTTTGCCGCTGTGACCACGACCGGAGCAATAAGATGAGGGACTACGAGATTGTCGATACTGATGCCAACAACATTGGCGGTTGCGGCATTTGCGGGCGGAAGAACCCCAGCAACGAGGGGTATCGCCGCAAGTGCGATTGGCTCAAGCAGCACTACGCGGAAGGCTTGCGGTACAAGGTGCTCCGGTGCCGCGAAGGCGGTGATGTCGGGGTGATCGAGTATGCCCCGGGCCGTCATGCGTGGCGACCGGTCGAGGCCGACGGTTACCTGGTCATCCATTGCCTGATGGTCATCCGCAAGCACCTGGGCCAAGGGCTGGGGATGCGCCTGTTGGAGAGTTGCCTGGCGGACGCCAAGCAGAGCAAGTGCCGAGGGGTGGCCGTGGTGACGAGTTCCGACAGTTTCATGGCGCGCAGCGATTTATTTCTAAAGGCCGGTTTCGTCTGTGTGGACCGCATCGATCCCTATGAACTGCTCGTCAAGAAGTTCGACAAGGCAGCCCCCGATCCTCGTTTCATCGTTGATAGGGAGCGCGTCTTGCAGAAGTACAAGAAGGGCCTGACGATTCTGGCGGCCGATCAGTGCCCGATGATTGCCAAGTGTGTCAAGGACATTACGGCGGCGGCCCGAGCCCTCGGGCTAAAGCCCAAAGTGGTTCCCGTCAGGAGCGCCGAGGAATCCAGGGAACTGCCGACGCCCTATGGCGTGTTCAGCATCATCTACGAGGGCAAGCTGATTGCCGAGCGTCCGGTCAGCGGCACGAGATTCAGGAACATCATGCGTAAGCTGACATAAGGTGGCAGCCTCGGAGCCTGTCCTGAGCGTAGTCGAAGGATCCGGAGGGCTTGGGGATGGCGGGAAGCCGAGGCGCCTTCAATCGGTGGCGTGGAGGAGTTCCAGGGCCGTGGTTCGCAGGGCCGCGATCGATTCGGGCGCAAACAAAGCCCAGGTCGACTCGTAGCCGCCTTGGATGAGATCATCGTGCGGTACTAGGTAGCCAGCCACGCCATCGGCGAAGGATACCACCACGGTGGGGCCCTCGGCGGCCTCTTCGAGTCCTGTGGTTACCGTACTGAAAAGCTCGCCCGGGAAGTTCAGCAGGTGCACGCGGCCGAACGCGATGTGCGAGACGGTCAGGGGGGCACTGCGATTCTCCGCCTCGTCCCGCGTAAGATAAGAGGCACCCGCGAGCACTTGTGCGGCGTTGCGATAGAACGATCTCTGTTCCGCCAGATCCTTGCGTTGCCTGAGCTGGTCCGCCCCCGGCGGCACCTGTTCCAGCCGCTCGCCAGCCTGGCGCGCCAGCCGCGCGGCCTCTTCCTCTGAATCGGGCACGGCTTGGCGCAAGGGACACTGAACCGTGCGGCACCCATGCTCCAGGCGGTCGAAGGGAAACGTGGACATCTGCGCGCTTCGCGCGAGCAGCGCGTTGGCCAGTCCCTGGCCAATGCGATCCCGTTCGGCCAGGCCCACCTGCCGGTGGCGAGCGCGATGGTCGCCGCAAGGGCCCTGCAAGAACAAGATGGGACAGCCGAACTCCCGGGCCAGCCGATCGCACAGCGGACCGGGGTAGTCGCGGCCCAGGTTGGGCTTCCAATACCCAGCGCTGCAAATCACCGGGTGGGCGGTGAAGCGAACCAGGCCCCCGGCGTACCCGCCGTCCACCTGCGGGAACAGGACCAGGTCCAGGCAGGGATCGTTCGCCCGCGTCGCGGCGAGGGGTCCGGTGAATGAAGCGACGTCCTCGCGCGTGGCGCCGTAAGCGGTTAGCTTGTCGCGGACCCACTGTGTCCCGTCAACGGTCTGACCGTTGTCGACACACCCGCGCGATTGCATCAGGCACCACGTGCCCAGTGGGCCGTGGGTGGTGCGCCGGTTGATGTTGAACTGCTTGCCCGTATCGACGCGCAGAAATCTGACACTGTCGACCGGCACCGCGCGTTCCCGGGCCTGGCGGGCCGCGGCGACCGAGAGCGCTGCCAGCGTCTGGGCGTCGTGTTGCGTATCGTCCATGCTGCTCGAATGGGTGTGGCTACAGAACACGTGTACGCATGCCGGACGCATCTTCAGCGCTCGAGCGACGGCGTTCTGGAGCGGCGGGATCTCCCGGCGGGTCATCTCGCAGACGTCGTAGGCCAGCAGGCACACCGCCTCGCCGGCGTATCGCGCGTACAGCGCCGTCACGCGGAGGTCGTCTGCCAGCAGGCGCTGCCGCCAATCTGGCCTAGCCTTCAGCAGCGCCTCGGTGATTGCGACGCTGTGCGCGCCGACCTGCGCCGTCGGTCGTTCAGGTTGTTCCGCTGTCCGGCCCAGGCCTATCCAGAGGGTGCCCAGGAATGTCATCAGGACCATCGATCTGAGTCTCGAAAACTGCATGCGTCCACGTCCTCGTAGCACCGGCATCATCGATCGGCACCGTCGGGGCCACGAGACTTGCATCCCGCACGCTGGGCCAGGCCCAGGGTCGCGAACGAGGCGATGGACGCCACCAGGAAGACGATCAGAATTCCTTCGTAGTGGGTCTTCCCCATATCGGCCTCCGGGCAGGTCAGCCAGAACAGCAGTTCCATGCCGAGCCCCCATAAGACCGTAGCGAGAACGCCGGCCGCCATCGAGGCGATCCATAGATTCGACAGCCAACGGCGCAGCAGCCATCCAGACCCCGCGCCCAGCGACACAACGATAGCGACAGGAACAACCGTATTCATCCGATTCAGCCTTTCATGTCCGTTCTGTCGAAGTAAAGCTCGACGTCCGAATTCGGGCCGAGATTGCCGTGCTTGTGGCCGCAGCAGAAACCATCGGGACAGAAACCTACATGCATGATGCCGGTTGCTTCGTGCTCCAGGAGGTCTTCATGAACCAGCCACTCGAACTGCTGGGCTTTGTCCGTACGAACGACTTGTCCGTGGGGCTCGTCAGGATCGAGTGACAGGACGACCATGAGCGAGAGAGCGGATCTTGACTGAACGAAAGGCAGGCCGGTGATGGAAAACGACTCCATGTCGGCGGCTGACTCGGAGACCCAGACCAGGAGACTGCCCAGTGACAGCAGGCCTTCGCGATTGCCCAGGATCTCGACCACCGGCCTCTGCGACCAGCCGGGGGTGGTCAATTCGGCGCTGACCGTCGCGCCGGGCAAGACCGCCCAATCCGGAGGATAGTCACGTCCTCTTGTCATCCCACCTTCCCTCATTCGTCAGATGATCAAAGTCGCTTCGATCGTTTGGGTGGCGTCAAGGCCACAGGCCTTGGCGATGGTGCATGGCAATTCGCGCAAAGCCATCGCCAAGCTTTGCTTGACGCTGCCACTCATCTCAAAGATCACCGCAGTAGGACATTGGTTGCCAAGGCAATGCATGGCAGAGCTGCTATTTGAGACGCGGGGCGGGCAGGCGTCTGAGGCGCTGACTGCGCGGGTCCACTTTGATGCCTACCGATTCCAGCGCGGTCACACCCAGGATCGGCTCGGCTTCGTCGCCGCCGAAAATGACCGTGGTCCACACCGTTTCGCCCATGAATTCCACCTGGACGCCGGCGATGTCCATCTTCACCTCGGAGCCGTCGGCCAGTTCATTCGTGCGTTTCGAGCGGGGCTCGATGCCGATGGCTTTGAGATGTCGGGCGGGGACCAGGCAGTCGACCGTTCCCGTATCGACGAGGAACAGGCCCTCCCAGATCTTGTCGATCTGAGCTGGATTGCGAACCGTTACCGTTACGTGCGTCACACCCATACGCGTCTCCTCGTCCTCCCGTCTTAGCTGGCACCTATCTCCCTCTCAGTATAGCAAATCCGTGAAAACGGAAGTAGACAATTCTCCGCGCAGGACGCGGCTGTCCGTTCGTAGTGACGCCGTGAGGCGTTGCCCCGGCAGGTTCCCGGGTACCTCGTCGCCTCATTTCTGCCGGTTTTGCTCCAGGGCGTCTCGCCACGCCTCGTCCGGCTGCCCGCGGAGCCGGTTCCACTGGGGCAGGATCACGGCCAACTCCCGGCAGATCTGCAACATCTCCTTCTTGATGTCCTCGACCTCCCGGGGGGTGCGCTGGGCGATGGCGATCTTGTAGAACATCAGGTACGATTCGCCCCGCGACTTGTCGCCGGCCAGTTGAACCATCCACGTCGGGATGTCCTTCTCCAGTGTGTATTCATCGAGCTTGGCCTGCGACCACGCGGCCTGCTCGAGACGGAAACGCCTGAAGCCCTCCCACAGTTTGTCTTTGTCCTCTTCATCGGCGCTGGTGTAAGGCCCGACGATGCTGTTCGGGTCTTGGGCCCCTTCGATGAGTATGGGCAGGGCAACGTATCTGATGAAGGGGCCCAGGTTCGGGTCGTCCAGGTCACGGGCGAAGAAGATTGCTCCGGCCAGGCCTTTCAACCTGCGGAAGATGGCCTCCGCTTCCTTGGGATCGGGCTGCTCCTTTTGCCATTGGACCCACCTGCGCTTGGCGGGCCCCAGACCGTCCTCGTACCAACGCTCCATCTTGTCTCTGGCGATCTTGAATTCACGAAGATTGGGATCGGCCATCTCGGCCGCCTCGATGGTGGCCTCCAGCAGCGACTCCAGTTCTTCGTATTCCGCGACAAGCTGTTTCGCGCGCTCCAGCTCCTCGGCCATGGATGGTTGTCCGGCCGGACAGGCCTGTCCGAAGGCCAGCGCCAAGAGGATCAGGATGGGCCCCAAAGTGGGAATCGACGCCCGGCTAGCATGGGTGGCGATCATAGCAACACTCCTTCACCAAAACCACACAGTCTCTGGCGCGCCTGCGAAATGACGGAGGGTCGGACGCAAGGTGTCAGGCAAGGTTTCTCCGCTATCTCTCAGGGCCGTAAACTTATTCTACCGCCAGGCTTGCAGGAACGCCAGCGGCAACCAGAGAAAGCGGCGAGCCTGGGTCCGAGCGTGCAGGGAGATTCCTGCTCGGGTACAATTCTGGCAGGGGATTGGATTTTGAGCGCCCATAGTCGCGGCGAAAGAGCGTCTTGACAGTGGAATCTGAAACAGTCCAGGTGCGGTTGTTGTTGGAAATACGGCGATTTGACGAACGAGACGCCTGACAACGTGTTGGTCGAGCGGGCCCTGGCCGGGGACGAAGAGGGCTTCACGGTGCTGTGCCGGCGGTACTATCCGGCGCTGGTGGCCATCGCCCACGCGATTCTGGGTGACCGGCATCTGGCCGAGGATGCCGCCCAGCAGGCCCTGGCCCAGGCGGCGCTGAAGCTGCCCCGTCTGGACAAGACCGAGCAATTCGGCTCGTGGGTGGCGGCGATCTGTCGCAATGCGGCGCGGGACGTGGGGCGCCGCCAGCGTCGGTTCCAGAGCCACCGGGACATCCCTATCGAGATGGCGGAGTCGGCGCGAGACAACGCCGGCCCGGCGGTGCGGGCGGCTCTGGAGCAGCTCGAACCGCAGGCCAAAGAGGTCATCTATTTGCGGTTCTACGACGGACTCTCTTACGAACGGATCGGTGCGGTGCTGGGGATCTCGGAGCAGGCAATCAACGGCCGGCTGCGGCGGGCCAAGAAGAAACTGGC
>Ga0272443_10005017_pt1 | contig 13952 bp, 8 predicted proteins | sample SSMAcet12_FD_193581 | JGI IMG/M metagenome (GOLD analysis project Ga0272443, IMG submission 193581) | Marine sediment archaeal communities from Little Sippewissett salt marsh, Falmouth, MA, United States - SSM-Acet-12 | ecosystem: Environmental > Aquatic > Marine > Wetlands > Sediment ...
CAGCCCAGAACCCCACATAAGGACGACTCCAATGCCCCACGTCCCACAATCAGCCCCTTACCATGTCCTGACGCTCCCTCAAGGCTCAAAGCTCAAACCCATCCCCAATCGCCGGATAAATAGGTGGTCTGCGTCGACGTTGCGGCCTCTGGGCGATTCAGGGAGCCCGCACAAATCCCGAATAACCGGCAAATTGGGACCATTCCTTACAAGTAGATTGATGGGATTAACCGAATTGTCCCGATCAACTAGTAGGACTGGAACCATTCTCTTTCGAGAACCGCGCAGTCGTTGAGGGGGGCAGTCCGAGGAGGAGGCACTTCGACTGCTGCAAATCAGAACGTCAATTGAAGCTCCTTGGCGAGAACTGATCGTTACTTGTCACGGAGTGACAGGCGTTGTTAGGGAGGCACGTCTGGCATGACTCGAATCAATACCAATGTAAGTTCGCTGAACGCCCAGAAGACCTTGGCGCGATCCAATGCCATGCTCCAGGAGTCGTTGACTCGCTTGAGCACGGGCTTGAGGATCAACACGGGTAAGGATGACCCGGCCGGGTTGATCGCCAGCGAAGTGCTGCGGAGCGATATCATCGGCGTCCAGCGGGCGATCACCAACAGCCAACGGGCGAACCAGATGATCGCCACGGCCGACAGTGCCCTCGGCCAGGTAAGTTCGCTGCTGAACGACATACGTGGTCTTATTTCCGAGGCGGCGAATACCGGTGCCATGAGTGCCGAGCAGATCTCCGCGAATCAGCTCCAGATTGATTCCTCCCTGGAAGCGATCGATCGCATCGCCCAGGTGACGCAGTTTCAGGGGCGCCGCCTGCTGGACGGGAGCCTGGACTTCATCACCGAGGGCATCGAGACCGACAAAGTCACGGACCTGCAGATCGATCAGGCGAACTTTGGCACCCAGCCCGAGGTAGGGGTTGCCGTCGAAGTCGTCCAGCAGGCCACACGTGCGGAACTGCACTACGAGCATGGTGCGATTGCCGACGATGTCGTTCTCGAAATCGGCGGAAAGAACGGATTCGAGGCCTTCAATTTCGCCGGTGGCAGTACCATCGAAGACCTTGCCAAGGCCATCAACCTTGTCGCCGATGCGCTTGGGATCCAAGCGGAGGTTCAGCAGGAAGCGACGCAAGGTTCGATCGTTGCTTCCAGCTATGGTGTGAACAACGACATCATCATCACGGCGGACGAGGCTGGTCTGGAGCCGGGTAACCTGAGGATCAAATACACGGCCGATCCGACGGGTAATGATGCGCCGGAAGCCCTCTACACACCGCCCGCGGGTGAAGAACCCGGCCTTATCGAAATCAAGCTCGAGACGGAGAAATGGGCCAAAGCGGTGTACGAATTCGGGACGGACGACGGCACGGCCAACAACGGCATCCGCTTCACGGCCAAGCAGGCGGGAATCGATTACAACGACTTCAAGTTCACGTTCGCGCAGACTGGCGTCGGCAATGAAGACGTGACAATCGACGTTCCAAACAAGACGATTTCCATCGATGGCGGGGCCAGTGCGACCGTTGCCGCTCTCATCACCAACGTCTTGAGTGTTGACGCCGAGTTCATGGCCATGTTTGATATCACCGACAGCATCGACGGTGGTAGCGACACCGGCAACTTCCAGACGGGCGGGCCCTTGGATCCCGACACCTACCAGGTCACAGAAGGCGTCGACGGAGGAACGATCCTCTCGACGGCAAACGACGTTGTCGCCATGATCGACGAGTCGGGGCCGCTCTATGGAGTGGTTTCTGCAGCGCTCGCCGAGGGCAACGACGGGTATCATGCCGTGACGGCCTTCCAGGAGTTTGCCTACTACGGGGACGTTGACGCCGACAACCGACTTCAGTTCCTGGGGCCGGAAGACACGCGCGATATTCGCTTTGTCAGCAATCCGGGGCAGGAACTGGGCGTCGACATGTCGTCCGCCCCACGAATTCTCGGATTCGCCTCCGCCATCGTTCAGGGAACCGAGCCGGACACGAATTTCAAGATCACAGCTCGGCAGAAGGGCGAGGACTTTGACGACGTCCAGGTCATCATGAACGACCAGGCCACGGAAGTCGCCGAATGGAATCCCGAGAAGAAGACGCTGACGATCAACGTCAACCTGACTGCGGGAGCCACCACTCTCAATACCGTCATCGGTCTCGTGAACACTGATCCCATTGTCTCCAAGTATTTCCGGGCAGAGATCTGGGGAACTGCCACCGGATCGGCCCAATTCAACGGCAACTCAGCCAACTTGGATGACATGGCTGTGTCGATGACGGGTGGGGTCGAGAGCGAAGGTTCGGTTATCATCAATCTGGAAACGAATGAGGCCGGGCTCGTGCAGACGACCGCGAACGACCTCATTGCGTTCTTCGACGATACGGCCTCGCACAACGCCGAGTTCGCCGCCCTGGGGGTCAGCGTCAGCAATGTCCAAGGCAGCGACGGCAGCGGGATCCTTGCCGCTACGGAAGAGGATCTGGTCTTTTCCACCTCTGGAACCGATCTGCAACGTGCCAATGCCTCGGCGACGACCGTCGCCGCCAATGGAGACAACGCGATCTTTCAGGTCAACGCCAAGACGGCGGGACCCGAATACGACGGAATCACCATCGAGTTTGAAGACACGGCCACGTCAGGCTCGGAAACCGTCGAATACGATGCCACGACCAAGACCATCACCGTTTCGATCGATGCGGGAACGACCGACGCAAAGACGATCTGCGATATCATTAACGGGACGTCCGCCGGTGCTTCGGAGGAGGTGCTTGAACTGTTTGAGGCCGAGTATGCACTCGACTTGTTCGGTCTTGGTGCTTCCGACGGCCTGGGGAAGCTGAGCGTCAACGATCACGGGACCTTCAGTGGCGGGACGACCGACGCGGGGTCTGAGTATGGTGCTGCCCTGCTCGGCAACGAAGACCAGGCCAACACGGGCCTCAAGTTCATGGCCGTCGAGTACGGTTCCGATGCCTTCGTCTCGGTGCGAGCCTTGAACGGCACCTCATTCAACGTTGTCGACCAGAACGGCGACAGCAAAGATCGTGTGAACGGTACCGATGTCGATGCACGAATCAACGGAATTCAAGCCGTCGGCAAAGGGTTGACTGCAATGCTCAATACGTCGTCCCTCGACCTGAGCTTCTCCCTTGCCGATACAGTCACAGACGGCGATTCGATGAACTTCCGAATCGTGGGCGGCGGTGCCCAGTTCCAACTCGGGCCGGACGTGGTCTCCAACCAGCAAGCCCGACTCGGAATCGGCAGTGTCAACACGGCCAAACTGGGCGGCGTTGCCGGACGGCTCTTCGAACTCCGGTCCGGCGGCCCCAAGGATCTGGAAACCGACGTCATCAGTGCCGCCATGGTCATCGAGGAAGTGATCACTCAGGTGACCACCCTTCGAGGTCGGCTTGGTGCCTTCCAGCGCACAACCCTCGAGACGAACATCGCTTCACTCAGCGATACCCTCGAAGCCCTGACCGAGGCGGAAAGCTCCATCCGCGACTCCGACTTCGCCCAGGAGAGTGCGAATCTCACGCGGAACCAGATTCTGGTCCAATCGGGCATCTCCGTGCTCACGATTGCGAACCAGAATCCGGAAGCCGTGCTCTCGTTGTTGCGATAAGCCGCGAGGGCCATCGAGCCCGTCGTGTGACGAATCAAGGCCTGCGAATCCACGAGCCGTAGTACCGTACCGGTGCTGCGGCTCGTACCACATCTACCGCCTGTCCGGCTCGCACACACCGCTCCAACTCTCCTCCCCCCGTTTCTCCCGCACGAAACGATTGCGCCAATCCCCAATCTTTCGGATTGAGCAGAATTGCTAAACTCACCCGGAATTCTCAGCCGATGCGCACTCGATGAGGCACCACTCCATCGTGACGCCCGCCCCAGCAAGGGGCAGCGGTTTTCGGGTTATCCCGACCTGGAGCCGTTCCACTCGCATCGCTCACAAACAGGTGAATGAGCCATGGGAATACAGACCACCGTGGGAATCACGTCGGGGATCGACTATGGGACCCTGGTCGATCAACTCATGTCGCTTTCGGCTATTCCTCGCGACAACCTGGCTGCGCGGACCGAGGCACTCCAGGAAGAACAGTATGCCGTTACCGAACTGACGGCATTTCTGCTCTCCACTCAATATGTGACGGACAACCTCGGTGAGTCGGAGATCTTCGAAACACGAACGGCCAGGAGCAGCAATACCAGCTTGATCTCGGCGACGGTGACAGGGGACCCGATTGAGGGAACCTATCGTTTCACACCCATCCAGACGGCGCAACAGCATCAGTTGCTTTCCTCGGGCGTCAAGTCGAATACGGATTCTCTCGGCGGGGGCACTGTGACGTTTCGGTTCGGAGACCACGTGGAACGTACCACGTCCCTGGACCTTCTGAACGAGGGGCAGGGGATCGACCGGGGCTCCATTCGGATTACGGATCGAAGCGGTTCCAGCGCCGAGATCGACCTTTCGACGGTGCAGACAATCGACGACGTCCTGGATGCGATCAACGGAAACACCCAACTCAATGTCACAGCTGAGGCCAACGGCGACCGAATTCGACTGGTCGATCACACGGGGCTGGAACTGTCGAACCTGAAAGTGCAAGAGGTCGGCAACGGAACGACCGCGGAATCGCTTGGCCTTGCCGGGATCGACGTTGCCGAGGATAGTGCCGACGGGGACGACCTGGTGCACCTTTCGCTGGATATGGAACTCGATTTCCTCAACGACGGAAATGGCGTTACCCGCGATCCGGCACTGCCGGACATCCTCTACACACTCCGCGACGGCACGACGGGCACAATCGACCTGATGCCGATCGACACGGGCAGTTCCGGAGTCGATGAAGAGCAAACGCTCGGGGATATCATCGATCGAATCAACGAAGCCGAGTCCGACAAGCTTCGGGTCGAAATCTCGGAAGACGGGGAACGGTTGATCGTGCGCGATCTGACAACGGGCACCGGGACGACCAAAGTGGAATCGGTGTTTGGATCTACGGCGGCGGATGAGCTGGGAATTGCGGGCGAATCGACGGACGGAGTGATCAGCGGTAGTCGTCTACTCGGTGGGCTCAAATCGGTTCTTCTTTCAAGCCTTGGAGGGGCGGACGGACTTGGTGAACTGGGGGCACTGGAACTGACCGATCGAACAGGAGCCACGGATACGATCAGCCTGGCGGGAGCCGAAACACTTGAAGACGTGATCGATGCGATTAATGGGGCCAGCGTCGGCATTACTGCTTCGGTCAACGCGGCCAAGAACGGAATTCAGCTCACCGACACCACCGGTGGCGTGGCCAGCAACGTGATCGTTGCCAGTGCCGATTCGACCGAGACAGCGGAAAAGCTGGGCATTGTCGTGGACGATGCTGTTGATAACCACAACGGTGGAGATTTGCACCAGAAGATCATTTCTCACAACACGAAGCTGGCCGATTTGAACGGTGGCGGAGGCGTGCGTCAGGGGAGCATTCGGATTACGGACAGCAACGGCGCCAACGCCAGTCTGGATATCGATTCCGATATCGAGACCGTCGGGGACCTGATCAGGGCGATCAACCGGTTGGCCCCAAATGTTCACGCCGAGATCAACGAAACGGGTGACGGAATCTGGATCCGCGACATGGCGGATGGGGACGGTTCCCTTTCGGTTGTCGACATCAATTCCACGAGCGCAAGCGATTTGCATTTGACCGGAGGGACTGTCACCAAGGAAATCGACGGAGAAGATGTCCAAGTCGTCGACGGATCGACCACGTTCAAGATCGAATTGGAGGAAGACGATACGCTCCAAGATCTCATTTCGAGGATCAACGCGTTGGATGGCGGTGTCCAGGCCATGTCGTTTGTGGACGGATCGAGAAACCCTTATCGTTTGTCGTTGACGAGCAGCGTGACGGGCTCGGCCGGTGCCATGGTCGTGGACATGTCGTCTCTGGGCTTCGAGTTGCAGGAAACGGTTGCGGCAAGCGATGCGCTGATGGTGCTTGGAGACGTCGGATCGGCTGCTAACGGCATTCTTGTTTCTTCATCCGACAATACATTTGACGGCGTGATTGAAGGCGTTCGACTTACGGTCAACGGAGCGTCCAACACCGCAGCGACGATCACCGTGGACACCTCGAGCACCGACCTCATTGCGAACGTGCAGACATTCGTGGACAACTACAATCGGTATCGCGAGGCACTCGCCGGATACACCTACTACGACCCGGATACGGACGAGAGTTCGGTTCTCACCGGCGACTCGACGGCGTTGCGGCTCGAAATCGATGTCGGCAATCTCCTAAGCGGCCGGTTCATCGGTGCGGGATCGATTCAGTCACTCGGCGAGATTGGAATCGATGTCGAGGCGGACGGAACGCTCACTTTCGATTCGACGGTGCTTGAAGATCTTTTCGAGTCCGACCGAGACGCCGTCGAAGAGTTTTTCACGACCGAGGATAGTGGCTTTTCCGCGAAGTATGGTGCGCTTATCACGCAGCTTACGGATCAGGACAACTCACTTACGACGAGCCGATACCTGGCGCTCGGTCAGAAGATCGAAGACAATACCGAGAAGATCGAATGGATGGATGAACGTTTGGAGGTCGAGCGAGAGCGTCTCCTGATCCAGTTCTACCAGATGGAATTGGCGATTACGAAGATGCAATCCAATATGAGCTTCCTCGACAACATCCAGTACATTGGTACGACAACCAGCGACGATGAGTAGTCAGACCGTGCTCCCGGGTGTCAGGGAACTGCCGATGGGGGCAACGGAGGAACGTGTCGATTCACAGGAGGTCTCGCATCCCGCCGAGACGGATTGACGCGTTGGAGATAACCCGCAATCAGAAGATCCAGGAGCCTGCTTGTGCAGTCGTCGATTCGCGACAATTACCTTGAAACGGAAGTCATGACGGCAACTCCCCAGAAGTTGCAGTACATGTTGATTGACGCAGCGATCCGCAATCTGCAGCGTGGCAAGCACCTTCGCAGCGAGGAGCAGCACGAGGAAGCGTGCGAAGTGCTGATCCGCGCCCAAGCGATCATCACGCAGATCCTCACGGGCTTGAACAAGGAGGTGGATGCCGAGTTGACGCGTAAGGTGGCTTCGATCTACATGTTCGTGTTCCGCACGCTCAATGAAGCCCAGACGGGACAGGATAGCTCGAAGATTGACGAGTGTATCCGCGTTTTGGAGGTGGAACGGGAAACGTGGCGGCAACTGTGCGAGCAGCTTGAGCAGGAGCAACCCGGAGAGAATCAGGCTGCCCGGGCGACGCTTTCTGACGCAGCCCCATCGGATACCCCTGCACCGGCAGGGCGTCCCAGTCCGAAAATGCCCTCGCTCGACCTATCCTCCGATTTCGCGAGTGGCGACGGGGCTTCCGCGGGGTTCTCCATCGAGGCCTGATTCGGTAGGATGGAGCCAGCCATCCTCCGAGGAAGCAGATTTTGCCAGGCTCCGGGTCCGGCCAGCGGCGGTGTCTTGTGATGACCTTGGTAGAACGCGTTTGGAGGGTGCCTGCCCTGCTTCTGTTGCGCTCATCACGGCGGAGCGTGATGGCTACTATTCGCAGGCTGAAGCCTGGACTCCAACACGTCGGTATACACGGTGAATGACTCTCGACAACTGATTCGCGTGGGCCACAGCCCGGACCCTGATGACGCCTTCATGTTCTACGCCTTGGCGAAGGACAAGATCGACACGGGGCCGTTCCGTTTCGAGCATGAGTTGGTTGACATCGAGACGCTCAACCGGCGGGCGTTTTCGGCGGAACTCGAACTGACGGCCGTCAGCCTGCACGCCTACGCGCATCTGAGTGATCTTTACATGCTTTGCCCGTGCGGGGCCAGCATGGGTGACCGCTATGGACCGATGGTTGTTGCCCGGGAAGCCTTGTCGCTTGACGATCTGCGAGGGAAGACGATTGCCGTTCCCGGTACGCTTACCACAGCCTTTCTCGCCCTAAGCCTCTGCTTTGGCGAAGAATTCCCCCACGTGGTTGTGCCTTTTGACGAGATTCTCAACGTGGTCGAAGCGGGCCAATTCGAGGGCCAGGACGTCGATGGCGGCCTTGTCATCCACGAAGGTCAACTTACCTACGCGGAGCAGAATCTCCACTTGATCCTCGATACGGGGCAGTGGTGGTTCGAGAAGACCGGCCTGCCGCTTCCGCTTGGTGCCAACGCGATCCGCAAGGATCTGGGCCCGGATGCAATCGTCGAAGTTACGAGGTTGTTGAAGGAGAGTATTCAGTTCGGGCTGGATAATCGAGCGGAAGCGCTCGACTACGCCCTGTCTTTCGGACGGGGGCTCGATCGGGGCAAGGCCGACGAGTTCGTGGGCATGTACGTCAATGACTGGACGCTCGATTTTGGGGAGCGGGGCCGGGAAGCGGTCCGTGAGCTTCTAGCACAAGGGCATGCCGCGGGCGTGATTCCGAAGCTGGTTAAGCCGGAGTTTGTGGGCTAGATTCGAAACAGAGCTTTTGCGTTTGCTGTCGTTTGCGCTACTAGCTGCTCAACGTTCACCTCCCGCAACTTTGCCAGGCCTTCCGCGGTGTGTCGCATCAGCGTGGGCTCGTTGCGTTTCTGCTTGCCTCGCAAGGGATGGGGGACAAGGTAGGGGCTGTCGGTTTCGATGAGAAGGCGGTCATCCGGGACCATCCTGGCAGCGTCGCGGAGAGATTCGAACTTCTTGTTCGTATACGTCACTGGTCCGGCGAGGCTGATGTGCATGCCGAGGTCGAGGCAGGCCTTGGCGAAATGCCGGTCGCCACCGAAGGCGTGGATCACACCGCGCAGCGGCCCACGAGCGACCGTCTTACGGAGCATGTCTAACGTATCCGCCTCCGCCTCCCGGCAGTGGATGATGACGGGCAGGTCTTTCTCTTGGGCAAGCTGCAAGTGGCGATCAAAATAGTCCTGTTGCACTTCGATCGGCGTGAAATCCCAGTAGCGATCCAAGCCGGTTTCACCGAGAGCAATGGCGGAGTCGGCTTTGACGAGGGCAACGATTCGCTTCCAGTCGCCCTCTTTCGCCTCCGCTCCATAGTTTGGCTGGATGCCTACGGCGGCGTGAAGAATTGGGTATTTCTTGGCGAGTTCGACAACCGTTTCGGAGGAGTCTGCACTGATACCGGGGCAGATGATGGCCTCAAGGCTCTCTTCGGCTGCGCGATGAAGAACGTCCGGCAAATCCGTTTCGAAACGTTCATCATCCAGATGGGCATGGGTGTCGATCATCAGCAGACTTGGGGGGCGTGACACGGCGATGTCATCAAAACGAAGGTGATGCCTCAGGCATTTCCCCTCTTCGCGGCCAGAGCGTTTTCGAGCATTTCCACGTGTCGCTTCGTGAGGTGCAATACCTCTCTGGCGAAGTGGTAGACCGGTGCCGGGAGATCTGTGGCAGCGATTGCGGCCGCATCTGCGATACCACTGCCAAACAGTTGGATCGATCTTTCCAGGATCCGAGGAAGCGCCACGTCATTCCATGCGGTGAACTCAATGGGGAACTGACCCAGTTCCAGGGCACCATTCTGTTCGCGGATTGCTTCCGCAATACGTTCGGCCAGTAGGCGTTGTTCGCCGGCAACACGTTGGAGAAGCTCACGCATTTCTTCCGGTCCGCGGAAGGTCACGGGGCGTACTTCCAGCGAGTAAGCGGCAAACGATCGCCGCATGAGATAGTAAAGGTGATTGAGCGCCGACGTGGCGTCTGGATGGGGCATGGCTACGGCAACAGCATCGAGGCAGCGATTTGAGCTTCAACGAACAGTCGATTCCAGAAGATTCCCAATGCGACCAGAAGGAATGCGATCAGGGCGCAATAGAATCCCGGATTGGACCAGAAGCGAATCGACGGGGCAGGGCGACCCTCTGGTTCCGGGTCGATGGTCATCGTTTTCACGACACGGAGATAATAGAACAGGCTGAACACGGTGTTGATGACGCCGATCACGACGAGGGAAAGCAGACCGGCGCGATAGGTTTGGGCGAAGATGGCGAACTTGCCCGCGAATCCGGCAAGGGGTGGAAGTCCCACAAGGCTGAACATGATGATCGCGGTGCACACGACGAGGGCCGGGCTGCGGTGGGCCAGTCCGGCGTAGTCCGGCAGTTGTTCGCTGTCCAACTCATTGCGTAGGAAGGCGACGATGGCAAACGCTCCGAGATTCATGAGCAAGTAGATGGCGATGTAGAAGCCGATGGATGCGACAGTCTCGCGAGCTGCCGCCGGGTCCGAGCCTGCCAGCAGGATTGCTGCCGACACAGGCATCAACATGTACCCGGCGTGGGCGATCGTGGAATAGGCGAGGAGCCGCTTCATGTTGTTCTGGCCGTAGGCCGCCAGGTTGCCGAAGGTGCAGGTTACGGCAGCGAAGAAGGCGATCAGCCAAGCGGAATATTGGCGGACAGGCTCGAGATCCGAGGAATCGATTTCCGGGACGACCATGTCGCTCAGTATAGCGATTTCCGCGGCGCCGACTTGGGAGTAGCCGATCGGTGCGGCGGTTTCCATGGTGGAGGGTACGTGTCCCAGTCCGAGTACGACACGAAGCAGTAGTGCCAATGCTGCTGCTTTGGACGCGATCGACAGGAAGGCTGCGACTTCTGCGGTGGCACCTTCGAAAGCGTCGGGCGTCCAGAAGTGGAACGGAACGGCCGAGAGCTTGAAGGCGAAACCGACCATGATCATCAGACCGGCCAGAACCAGCACGAGTTGGTATTCTGCCCCATCCGGAGAACTCAGTAAGCCTGCCAATTGCACGCTCATGGTCGGGAGATGGGCCGTTCCCAGCGTCCCGACCAGGAGGCTGATTCCGTAGAGCATGACGCCAGCCGCACCGCCGCCGAAGACGGCGAACTTGAGGGCTGCTTCGGCACTCAGGCGACGATCCTTGGTGACGGCCACGAGGGCGTAGGAGGGAACGCTGGCCATTTCGATGCCGAGGAAGACGATAAGCATATGGTTCGCAGAGACCATGAGACACATGCCCAGAATCGCTCCCAGAACCAACGTGTAGAACTCCGTGGCGTTCTCTCGATCCGGTACTCCGCTCAAGCGGGTGAACGAGGTGAAGAGCAGGACGAATAGCAGTAGCAGACGTCGCATGAACAGGGCGAAAGAGTCGTGAACGAGCATTCCGGTGAAGATCTCGACCGGCCGTTCCGGTTCGGCGGTTGTCATGGCAACGAAGAACGCAGCCAAGCTGCCTGCCATCATCACAAGGTAGGCACTGCTGGAACGCCCCGACGTGAACATCCGCACGAGTAGGAGTGTGACGATGGTGGTGCAGACGATCAACTCTGGAGCGAACGCCGGAATCGACGTTCCCAGGGAATCTTGCAGCGAACCTTGGACCAGATCGATGAAGGTCACGGCCGGTCAGCCTCCTCTCGCTGTGCGTCAATCTGCAGTAGGGCGAGATCGGTCTCGACCGGTTCGGTCCGTTCCACGTCGTCAATCCTCGCATAGCCGGGATACTGCGTTTGAGTTGCAGCCAAATCGTCGACGACCTTGTTGACGCTGGGGGCCATGTAGTTGAACACGACCTTCGGGTAAACACCGAGGACGATGGCGAAGGCTAGAAGGGGGGCAGCGATGGCGATTTCGCGTTGGGTCATGGGGGTGATATCGTCCCCATGAGGGCCTTTGTATTCGGGGCCCAGGTAGACCCGCTGCAAAGTCCACAGGATATAGCCGGCGGTCAGGATCACGACGGACGCGGAGATGACCGCGAGGACCTGGCTGTAATTCCACACGGAGAGGACGACGAGGACTTCGCCGATGAAACCGCAGAGGCCGGGCAGGCCGAGGGCGGCAAAGAAGATGACCATGGAGATGCCCGTGTAGACAGGCATTTTGCCGAAGAGGCCTCCGAAGTCGTCGAGGTTTCGGTGATGGACCCGTTCGTAGATAACGCCGACCAGGAAGAACATGCCGGCCGAGCTAATACCGTGGGCGATCATCTGGAACATGGCACCGTTCATGCCCATTTTCCAGTAGTCGCCGGTCATTCCCGATGCGCCACCCATTGACCAGACGCCCATTCCGAGAACGACGTAGCCCATGTGGGAAACGGAGCTGTAGGCCACCAATCGCTTGAAGTCGGTCTGGGCCAAGGCGGCGAAAGCACCGTAGACCATACTGATCACGCCGAGTGAGCAAACGAGCCAGGCCAATTCGTAGGCTGCCTGCGGGCAAATTGGATAGCAAATGCGGATGATACCGTAGCCGCCCATCTTGAGCAGCACGCCGGCGAGGATCATGGAGATTGGCGTGGGAGCTTCGACGTGGGCGTCGGGCAACCAGGTATGGACGGGTACGGATGGCACCTTGACGAGGAAACCAATCAGAAGGAGCAAGAAGGTCCACCATTGAATCGACTTGCCCGAGAGCAATTCCTGATTGAAGGGGGAATCGTCCGCCTGGCCCTGCAGGGCCAGGGCGAGCAAGTTGAACGTGTGCAACGGTGTGTGTGCCTGCGGATTGTGCAGTTCGATGACACTTGGGTGGACGTGCGATTCGGCCAATTCAAGTTTGCCGAGCTGATTCAGATCACTGTTGAAATACAAGGCCAGCAGGGCTACCAGCATGAGGACACTGCCGGCCATGGTGAACAGGAAGAACTTGATGGCGGCGTATTCACGTCGCGGACCACCCCAAACACCGATCAGGAAGTACATGGGCAACAGCATGACTTCCCAGAATACGTAAAACAGGAAGAAGTCGAGAGCCATGAACACGCCCAACATGCCCATCTCGAGCAGCAGGAAGAGGACGCAATAGGCCTTCACGTGTTTGCTAATGGTCCAACTGGCACCCATAGCCAGGACACTGAGGAAGGAAGTGAGGAGGACCAGCGGGAGGCTGATACCGTCCAGGCCCAGCGCGTAGTAGATATTGAACGATTCGATCCAGGGGATGCTGAATGCGTACTGCATTTGCGGGCTTCCCATCTCGAACCCCGAGTCTCCTCCGGGAGTCGCTGGGATAGCGACGTAGACCGTCAGGGCGGCCACGACGAGCGTCGTTACGAGGGCGACCTGCTTGAACAGGTTGTCGTGCCCTTTGGGCAACAGGCTGATCAGCAACGCTCCCAAGGCCGGGAGGAAAATGATCAAGCTTAGCAGGATCGGGGGACTGGCAAATGTCATGGTCGGGATCTCACTGGACCAGCGAGAAATGTCGGTACAGGGTTACAAACATGAAGAGGACGACGGTCGAGACGGCAATCATCAGGACGTATACGCGCAGTTGCCCGGACTGCAACGGTCGCAGTCGCAAGCCGAACTGATAGGTGAAGCGACCGATTCCGTTGACGAGACGGTCAACCACGATCCGGTCGATGACGTCATCGAATCTTGCAAGCATGACGCAGAATCGTGCAGAATTGTCTGCCAGCCAATCGATGATCTTGCGGTCGATCAGGGCAGCTACTTGGGCGAGGATCAACGTCGGTTTGACGAACACGAGATCGTACAGTTCGTCAAAGAACCACTTGTTGATGAGGAAGCCGTGAATTGGGAAGAGGCCCTTCTTCACAGTCTCTGGATTGAAGACGCGAACGAGGTAGAATAGCACGGCAACGATGAAGCCCGTCAATGCGGTGCCGAATGCGATCAGCCCCGCCTTCCCATGCACGTCCTCCAAATGCGACAAATGCTCAGCAGGGATCACAAGGCCTTGGGCGAAGATGCCTGTGAGACCTTCTGCGGTTCCCAGGGGTCTGGCTTGCTCCAGCAGGCCGGGTAGGTTGAGCCACGGGAGAGGCCAGCCGGCGACGATCGCGAAGAAGGCGAGGATCACGAGCGGCACGTACATGGAAGGTGGCGACTCGTGGGCGTGGTCGTAGACGTGTTGGTTGCGAGGCTCTCCGGCAAAGGTCATGAACCACAAACGGAACATGTAGAATGCCGTGATCGCTGCGC
>Ga0272443_10005018_pt1 | contig 13949 bp, 8 predicted proteins | sample SSMAcet12_FD_193581 | JGI IMG/M metagenome (GOLD analysis project Ga0272443, IMG submission 193581) | Marine sediment archaeal communities from Little Sippewissett salt marsh, Falmouth, MA, United States - SSM-Acet-12 | ecosystem: Environmental > Aquatic > Marine > Wetlands > Sediment ...
CATGTGTGTGCCTGAAAATTTTGAAGACCTTATTAATCTGACAGAGGACCCGGAATATTCTGGTGATTTTCCGGAAACAGTGGATTATCGACTTATCAGGAAACCTGTCAATATTGAATCACGTCACAAGCCCGTCAGACCTGTCTACGCGGAACATGCGGAATCTACATTCGATGAGGATTACCACTTCGATATTGAACCGGGCTGGTTACAATCTAACGAACAATCACTGGACAGTTCTAAAACGGGTGCTACGGTTGTACTGATCGGTTTGCTGATCTGGCTTCTTTTCGTCCCGCCCGAATCCCTCGTGCTGTCATGGATGGGATGGGTTATCGTCCTCGCGCTGCTTGTTTATAAACTCCCGGACGATGTCTGGGACCACAGCACAAGCTGATCTGTAATTCACCCATGTGATTGAGGTTTCTAAATTACACCGAATCCCAGGTGGAGCCGGAATATACCGATCCCAACAGCAGCCGAGTTGATCACCACGCCCACTGTCGCGAAACCCCTTGTGTCCGGATTGACAAGCCCGATCGAGCTTATAACTATCCCCGGAAATGCAAACGGTACGGCTATCCAGTTAAGCCAGCCAAGAAACGGTATGAATGCGACCGCAACAAAAGCAAGCGCTGTGATTCCCCAGATAAAACCTATAAATCCGAGGATAGCTCCGAAAATCCCACCCAGTATCCTTCCGGCACCACTCCCGGTCGGTCTGTTGTTGTTCGGGTAATTGTCCATAGTGTAATACCTTTGATCCGTAATAATAATCTGCTCAGGATAAGATTATTCTACCTCGTTATTGTTGCATTTGTGAAACACGCTTCGCATTCCCGCCATTTAAAGAAAACCTGACCCAGTAATACATTACTACACTCTGCAACACACTCAACCATGCAAACCACCATGCCCATAAAGGCAGACCAAGAAACAGCGGGCCAACAGAACCCCATCGCCAGAAATCCATCGCGAGAAGGAAAATTAAAATGAAAATTCCGGCATATACCCAGTGACCTGTCCTTACCGACCTGAAAGCGATTCCACCTGTAAACACACTTACCAGAAGCCACAAAATTACCGAAACCGCTATTACAGGCACGGCCGGGAGCAGTCCGAATGAAGAAATGTTGAGTGCGGGGATCGCGTAGAGCACAACCAGGATCTCCCCTCCGATAATCGACACTATCGCGGCTAGTGGATTGGGATTCTTAACATATAATCCGAAGAGTATCGACGGAAACAGGACGGCCAGTCCCGTAAAGACATGCCTGACCGCGGTATCGAGAATTGTACCGGGTGGATTAATCGCCAGGATCAATCCTGCAACAGCGAGCACAACCACCGCAATCCTCGACATCCACCAGGGATGTGTCGATTTTTTTCTCACAAGCGGCAGAAGGTCATGCGTGAAAATCGACGACAGGGTCAGTAGCTGTGAATCCATCGTGGACATGAGAGCAGCAAGCCCCGCGGCGAGTACAAGCGTTCCGAGGAAATCACCTCCCGCCTGTACCGCGAGAAGTGAAATGATGTTATCAGACGCTTCTTTGCCAAGTTCCGGGTAACTCAGGTGTCCGAACACCCCGATAAGTACCGGCAGTATAAATACAACCGAGCAGACTATGGAATACAGTATCATCATCTGCCCGATCGATCTTTCACTTTTTGCCGAATAGAACCTCTGGAAAAGTTGCGGAAACATCGGATCGCAGAAGAACCACAAGAGCATGAAGCCGAACCAGATTCCCGGAAGATATGTGCCCGCCCCCCCGGGCCTTGAATAAAGTTCCGGATTTTCAAGGGCAATTGCAGATGTCGCTGTGTCCCATCCACCATGAAATCCAACCACAACTGCGAGTGCAGTCACAAGAAGCGCAAGCATGAGAATTCCCTGGAGGATGTCGGTCCACGCGACCGCCTTTAAGCCTCCCCTGAGCGTGTATAAAAGGATTATTCCCGTGACAATTACCGCCCCCCATGCCTGCGGGATGTCGAATAGCTGGTTCAGAACCATCCCTCCCGCCCATGGCTGAAGCGCGATATAAGGCACGGTGAAGATTATCATTACCAGTGCGAAGATGGTTGCCAGGAATCGGTTACCATATATATGCCGGACAAGTTCAGGTGGAGTTACGAGGGAATTCTCTTTTCCTATCTTCCATATCTTCCGTCCGACAAGCCAGAAGGCGATAGCCATGAAGCCCGTCCCGAATCCCATTATCGGAAAGAACGCGAGACCGTCGCGGTATCCCGCCCCTGACGCTCCGAAAACCGTGAACGCCGAGAAATTGGTCGCGGCCATCGTGCCGAGAAGCACAAGCGGACCGAATTTCCGTCCCGCAAGAAAATATTCGGACGGAGGGTCCTTGATGCGCGACTTCGCAAGAAGTCCCACTGCAAGAACTCCTGCGAAGTAACCGGCGAGCACTAACACCTTTGTCAGCATGAATCACATCACCTGAAAATAAAAATGCGGCCACCCCGTCGAGATCGGGATGGCCGCGAATATGGACCTGACATAATCTCGGTCATGGAGTATAGCGGATTAATCACATCCACTCAAGAGCATGCGGTGTAAACAGTAAGCGGGTTCTCCGAGTGCTATAATAAATCCCTGGATGATCTGGAAGCTTTTATCCAGGTGGTGAGTCTATGAAATCGATATGCCTTCTGACCTCCGGCGGCGATGCGTCGGGGATGAACGCCGCGATCCGTGCCGCGACAAGGACCGCCCTGAAAATGGGCATGAGGGTGCTTGGCTCCCTGAACGGTTACCGTGGGCTTTGTCACGACAACATCATCGAGCTTGATCGCGATGCTGTCAGAAATATCCTCCACCGCGGAGGATCGATTATTTATTCGACACGATGTGACGATTTCATGACCGTGGAGGGCCGGGCCCGCGCGCTTGATGTATGCAGGAAGCATGACATCGATGGCCTTGTTCTGATTGGTGGCGATGGCACCATGCGCGGTGCGAAAATTTTCATGGATGAAGGCGGGCCTCCGTCTGTGGGTCTTCCCGGAACCATCGACAACGACATCGAGGGAATAGACTACACGATCGGATTCGATACTGCGGTCAACACCGCGATCAGGGCAATCGACCAGGTGCGTGATACGGCCGAAACGATGGAGCGCATTTTTTTCATCGAGACAATGGGAAGAGCATCTGGTGCAATCGCCCTGGCTGCAGGCATTGCGGGCGGTGCGAATATTGTTGTGGTACCGGAAATTCCGACCGATATTAAAACCATTGCTAAAAAAATTGAGTCTGACAGAAAAAGCGGTTCAAGAAGTCTTCTTGTTATCGTCTCTGAAGGAGACACAGCCGGGGGGGCTTACGAGATCGCCGAGAAGGTTAAGGAAATCAGCGGAATTGAATACCGCGTTACGGTACTCGGACACACACAGCGCGGGGGATGTCCGACCGCTGTCGACAGGATTAACGCGACGGTACTCGGAGTCTGTGCTGTGGAAGACCTTATCGAAGGCAGGTACGGATCCCTTATCGGGATGAAAAATGGGAATGTTACCCGGGTTCCTTTCGATAAAGCTGTAACTTCTCATTCTTCGCTGCCCGAAGTGATAGTAAAGCATGCGGATACGATGGTTACGTGATTTAAAATTTGGTACCAGATTTTTGCCCATTGACTGGTACCCGACAACTGGTTACCTGGATGGTAAAATTATGACAGCTACTTTACAGGGTATTCTCATGGAACTAAGTAAGTCCCGACTTTTTTTACTCGGTTTTATCATGTTCATCTTCTGCACATGGATCATGCTTGTTGCTGCTCACGCACAGGATGAAACGGAAACCGAGGAGGTAGTTATCAGGGACCCGAATTACGTCAACGCTGTTTACGGATTTGGCATGGCCCTGCCGGACGGCTACATTGCCGCTGACATGGAAGACGAGGACATGTGGTATCTCAACATCCTCGGTGATTTCGATCAACCATCGGCAATGCTTACAATCGAGGAACTTCCCGAAGACATTTCGGATGTGGCCGGTTTCTGGCAGATGGTCAAGGACCGGGACCAGCTCATGGAGAATAACATCACCTACGAGATGGTTTCAGCGGTCGGAAATTCAGGCGCTATTCTCACCCGTGTCGAGATGATCGAGAGCGGCACATACATGCTCACACTCACCTGGGTTTTCGTTCACGATGATCACGGATTCATGCTGTCAGCTTATCCTCCGCCCGGTGGCGAAAACGACACTGTCAAGGATTTCGCAAAGGATCTTGTAGACCAGTTCAGGTGGATGTCGGAAGAAGAGTGCGCTGAATTTGAAACTGAAGAGGAATTTATTATTCCTGAAGGTCAGGAATTCTAGATATAACTGAATTTGAGCACGTACAGCTTGAGGGATTGTTTAATCCCTCTTTTTCATATTAGGTGATTACAGGTTGAAAAATATAGGATATTTAATGGAAATTAATAATTGGACGTGGTAAATAACATGTTATCAGTACATCCGCTTTATGACAGAACAGGACGCTGCCCATATAACCACCCCCGAATCCACCACCACGGAAGATCATGACTCACCGGCAGTTACCCGTAACACCGGATCAAAGACCGTTGTGTGGATCCTTACAGGCGTTCCGCTTGCAATCATTCTGATCGCAGTGGGCGGCATTTTCGCATTCTTCGGCTGGCTCGACAGTAACGGCATCGACCGCGACTGGGTTCTCGGGCGAAGCCCGATTGCGACTCCTCCCGGATCACAACTTGCGGGTGCAGCTATAGGGGGTATGTCCCGGGATGAAATAGAGGATATCATCGGGGATATGGAGGATAACTTTTCCGTAGTTTCGGTATGGCTTGTCGAGCTTCCATACACGGATTCTGTCGCATCGGACGAATTCTCCCTGTCAACGAACACGGACGATCTTATTATTTCGACCGTGCCGTCCGAAATAGGTATCTCGATCGATACTGTAAAAATCCTCGCGGAGATATCCGATTTCAATGACGGTAATACAGACCTTTTCAATATCCCCAAAAGAATCAGGCTCTGGAAATCGCCTCCTTCGTATGACCTTTATCTGGCAATTGACCAAACAATCGCGGATGATTTCCTGAACGGAGTTAAATCAACTGTCGACTGCGAACCAATCAACGCGGTTCTCGATCTTGAGAACCAGTTAATCCAGCCTTCTGAGGACGGAATCAGCGTCGATATCGAATCCACACTTGCCGGCATTCCATCATCGCTGCATCAAATCGATGATATTCCCGTTGAACTCGTAATAAGACGTACACCTCCTGAGATTTCAAACTCGGATTTCTCGCATATCGACATTGAAAACCCTCTTGCTACATACACGACCAGTTTCGCCACATGGAAACGTAACCGCTCGAGGAATATAAATCTCATAGCAGAACATTTTGAGGGTGTCGTTATTCAGCCGGGCGAGGAATTCAGTTTTAACGAGACAACCGGACCGAGAACAGCCGCGGAAGGGTACTATCTTGCCCCGATGTACATTCGCGGACGGGTTGAGCTTTCCCCTGCCGGTGGAGCATGCCAGGTGTCCACAACTCTATACAATTCCGCGCTTCTGGCCGGGCTTGAGGTCACCGAAAGGCTTCCACATTCACGACCATGCTCGTACGTGCCGTACGGGCGGGACGCGACGGTGGCGTACGGGGCTGTCGATCTTAAGTTCGTAAACACGCTCGATCATCCGATCATCCTTCACCAGGAGGTCGATCATACCGGCGCGGGAACAATCACATTTGAGATATTTGGCCATCCCGATGATCGTGTCAACGTCGAGGTTACCAACGCCTATTCATGGATCGGCCGCGACCCGTCTCTTGACACTTACGTCGTCGACACATCGCTCGCACCCGGTGAGGAGGTCGTGGAGGACGCGGGGACATCCGGAATCTACCAGCGGGCATGGCGCACCTGGTACGACGAAAATGGAACCGAACTTTACACCGAGGAAGTCAGCACCGACAGGATTCGTCCGATCGGAAGGCTTGTTCGGCACAATCCTGCGGGAGTGAATGACGATATTCTGTATCCGGATCGCGATGATGGTTCGGACGACGAATCGCCATCCGATTCACCCCCCGATGAGACACCACCGGACGAGATCCCGCCTGGTATTTTCTGATACCATTCTGACAAACCCCCTGTTGCATTGTGAACCACTTTCAAATCATTGAATAGTTTACCCGCTGATATTTGCAAAATGCAAATATTATTATATTGTTGTTTATGTTGCCTATTAGCTGTAAAATGAATTTTTGAACCTTTCATGCGCATGCTGTATCTAAATATTTTGATAAAAGGAACAATGATTGCTAAATTCAGGATAAAGGCACTCGAGCTTTCAGGGCTGTAGTACGTTTTTTCATTTATCACGGGAGGTTTGGAATGCGTACAGCACGGGTTGCCGCAGTCCTGTTCCTAATTTTAGCGACAGGTTGCGCAGGTGGAGATGGCCCGACAGCACCATCGGGGGACTTAAAAGCCTGTTTCTCCGTAAACGCACCGAACGGATTTCTTCCCGGTGCCGAGATAATTTTCGATGCTTCCTGCTCGGAAAGCCCCTTTTCGCAGATCGAAACCTATACATGGGACTGGAACGACGGCTCCGATCCGCTGGTAACCGCGGATCCTGTCGTTTCGCACGTATTCGTCACGGCTTCCGAATACGACATAGGAATTGAACTAAACACTGAATCGGGGCAGTCAGTATCCATCTCAAAAAAGGTGTCAATCTCACCCATCGGATCGGGAGAACCTCCGGTCGCTCTGTTCTCGTTTACCAGGCCTGAAAACTGGCAGCCCGGCGCCGTGATTAATTTTAATGCGGCGGATTCGTACGATCCCGAGGGCACTCCGCTTTCGTACAACTGGGACTTCGGGGACGGTTATGTATCCGGGCCACTCGATCAACCTGAGATTGAGCATACATTCACGATGGAGGGGGACGTTTACGTAACGCTCACGATCACCGACAAATCGGGACTGGCATCAGTTTCGGAACCGGTCCGTCTATCGTTCGGGTATCCACTGGCATCTCCGGTGGATACATACACCGATTTTTTCAACATAACACCAATATCAGCATTCGATATTTCGGGTGATCTGTTCTGCACCGCCGGAAGCGATGGCCTTTATGTGTTCGACATCTCAGATCCGGAAAACATTATTCTCATCTCCCAGTACTTCGAAGAGATGAGAGATCTTAAGGATTTATCGCTGTCTGAAGGCAGGGTTATATTCTACACTCTTGCCTGGAAAAAAAGGTTCTTTTACCTGTACGATCTCACCAGGCCGGAATCACCCGAACCTGTAAGCTCTTTTATTTACCACAACACTTCCATAAACGACATTATCTTATATGGCGATTATTGCTACATTGCCGGATATTATGGTTTAAACATCATCGATTTCACTGATCCTGAAAATCCCCAGCTCCACGAGGTTACAACAGACGAACAGCTTGTTAATCCTTATCTGGACGAAGACCGTTTATTCGTCTGCTATGAAAACATAATCCGGATTTATGACCTTTCGGATCCCGTTAATCCCGTTCAGATCGGTTCTATTACTGAGAATTTCAATGTCCATGATATCACCGTAAACGGTGATACGCTTTTTGCAGTATGCGGTGGTGCAGATTACCTTCACATCTACGATATCAGCGATCCATCAAATCCCGTTCTTAAAACCATTAGTGGTAATATACTTACTGTTGACATGGAATCTACGGATGAATGGCTTATCTCTGCTGGCCAGAGCCGAGAATCCGTTTACCTGTACAGGCTTGTTGACCGGTTTTATCCACACCTGGGTTACAGGATTGCCCTTCCCTACACTTGTAATCATGTCCTTGTGAACTCAGATACTGCAATAGCGATTGGTTCCAATGAATTCTCAGTTATCGACCTTGACGATATTTACGGACCACTAATGGCAAGTGTGACAGGGACAGACGTCGATAAAATCAGCGGGCTATTTCCATTTAATAATTCTCTCATTGTCTGCGGAACCCCATACGCATTTATGTCCTTTGACACATCCAACCCGGCCCTCCCGGTACAGGTTTCATCCCTGAAGTGTTCAGGAGATGTCACCGGGGCTACGATTTCTGGAGAACACCTCTACGTAACTTCCATTGACGGGGCGGACTCCTCGCTTATGGTATTCGATGCGTCCGAGCCCGGTTATCCCGTACTGCTTAACTCACTTGATTACACCGGCACAGAACACAATTTCAACGGAATCGCATCTTCCGGCAACCACCTTTTCATTAACACTGAACATGCCCTTCTTGAAACATGGGACATTTCATCCCCGGAAAATCCGTCATACATGGATGCTCTAATGTTTCCGGGAGAGCTCTATGACCTTATCGATATTTGTACCTTTGAGTCGTATGTCTGCCTTGCAATTGAAGAAACAGACAGCGAAGCTTTTTTCATCTATGTAATCGATGTCTCAACGCCCGAAGTTCCGAAAATAACCCATTGCTTCCCTATACGTGTGTCCGCATGTGCAATATTCAGGGACACACTCGGAAGGCTTGTCCTTGTTTACCATGAACTTTACGAAGACGTCCCGTTTCAATTTGCCGACATCTCCTCTCCGGGAACCATGCATAAAATAGCAGAAGTGCCTGGAGTTGAAGACGCAGGGGACATTCAGATATCGGGCAACTACGCCTATATATGCGACATATACGAGGGGCTTACCATTCTCGATATCGGCAACCTTGATGATGTGATGCCGGTTTCAAGCGGAAAGACTACGGGCAAGTCGCTGAGTGTAGAATTATACAGCAACCTTGCCTTTGTTAACGCCGAAAAATATTTAGGTCAACCCTTGCTGAATATTCTGAAGTTGTGGTGATCAGGTCAGAATGATGAGAGGTATAAAAATGCGAAATGCAATGGTACAAATCATAACAATCCTCGCAATCCTGCTTCTTGTATCAGGATGTGGAGGTGGTGACGGCCCTGTAGCTCCATCGAAGGATATTGTCGCGTGTTTCTCCGTAAACGCGCCGGATGGCTTCCTTCCCGGCATGGAGATCATATTCGATGCTTCATGCTCTGAAAGTATTAACTCACCGATCCAGACATTCACATGGAACTGGAACGATGGCTCTGATCCACTCGTCACGCCATCGCCAATCGTCACACATATTTTTGAGGACCTTGCGGTCTACGAAGTGAAGCTGACCGTGCTTAATGAGGGAAGCCAGTCGGATATCGTATCAAAGACAGTGGCTATTGAGGTGGTTGACTCCAACCAGCCTCCGGTTGCGGTTTTCACGTTCGAAAACCCGGAAAACTGGCAGCCGGGAGTAACGATCACATTCGATGCGACCGACTCATACGATCCGGACGGGGGCGACATTGAGTACATCTGGTACTGGGGTGACGGGTATATCTCCCAACCACTTACCGAGCCTGTCGCGTCGCACACGTACCAGAATGAAAGTCCCTGGTTTATGGGACTTAGAGTGAGGGACAACAAAGGAAGGGAATCTCAGATGGAAACCCTGGAGCTCAACTTCGGCTATCCAAAAGGTAACTCAGCACCTGCTTACAGGGAACTTTACCGGACGGTCGATCAGATGGTCAGGCAGGGAGATTACATATACTGTCTTTCGTATTCGGATTATTTCGGCGTGATCGACATTACGAATCCGCAACATCCGCAGGTTCTCCCGAATAACCTCGATTTCGAAAAATACGTGCGGCACATGGCGGTCGATGACGATCGTGCAGCGGTTATGTCGTTCTTCACGTTTCCTGATGACCCTGTAACAATCGACCTTATCGATATTTCAAATCCGACGGATATTTCAATCATAGATACAATCGAGATTGAGGCCGATTCCCCGATTGGCTTTGCGATTAAAGGCGACTTGGTCTATGTGGCCGACAGCGAGACTTTAATAACCGTCAATTTCAGCCAGCCGGGTAATCCCATCGCAAACACCGTTAATGTGGAGAGCAATTACACGGATCTTGTAATCCGCGACGGGTACCTTGTTGCATATAACAGTTACTCGATTGACCTTTTCGATATCAGTAATCCGACAGATCCGGTCCTGATGGGCTCGATTCTTGAGGATTATGCCAATTACAGCGCCGTGCTGTTCAACGGCAACATGCTGTATGTAGTCGGTCGATACAACTGGTTATACATTTTCGATGTTACAGGTTTCCCCGAGATTGTCCCTCTCGGAAAAATGAAACTGTTCTACGCCGAAAATATCACTATCGCCGGAAACACCCTGGTGCTGGATTTTTACAAGTCTTACAACCACGCGCTCATAGACGTCAGCGATCCATGGGCACCGTCGTTCATCGGTTCATTGCCCCTGGACTCAGAGCCTCATGCCCTGGAATCGGTCGGTTCACTTGTCTATACGTCGGAAAAAACCGGATTATCCATCCTTGATGTCTCAACAGTCAGTCCCTACCCGAGATTAGTGAACACTGTGCCAATTGGCGATGAAAATCCCAGCGATATAAACATTCATGGTGAAACACTTTTTATATCAGGATTGAATTACGCAATCGAGGCATGGGATATCTCCAGCAGAACCAGCCCTCAGAGACTGGGCCTTGCACCTTCGCCCGCACATGTTAGAAATGCAGTTATCAATGACGGCTACGCGTACGTGGCATGCGGTGATTCGTATGATAACGGGAGTATCATAATTGAAGATATTTCCGATCCCGAAATGATTACGCAGGCCGGATATTACACAATCACAACCTCAACCACCGAGATATTTGGAGTACTGGCAAAAGACCAGTACATGTATGTCAGCAACGAAGACAACCTGCTGCAGATCGTTGACGTATCCGATCCCTCGAGTCCGGTTCTCACCAGTGAACTCGAATCCGAGGATTATATCTATTACTTAAAAGACCTCGGCATGACAGGTGATTACGGCTTTCTTACATTCAGTCCCGAACGGACTTACATCCTGGATTTTACCGATCCCGCCAGTCCCTCAATATTAAGTGACTTCACCGCAGCCGGACCTGAGTCTGACATTTTCACAACGGAAACATATCCGTTCTGCATGTCTTTCTTCTACGGACCAAGCGGCAACCATGTTTTTAATGTATGGGATGTATCCCAGTCCGGGAACTACGACCTTCTCTCATCTCTTCCGGTGCCACGTGTTGCTGAGATGGAAATGATTGGCACCTACGCATACATTCTGAACAGCTTTTACGGGCTTGAGATTATCGACCTCTCCGATCCAACAAGTCCAAAGAAGACAGGCTCTGTATATATCGGTCCGTACAAATACATAGATGTCACCGTACTCGGTAATTATGCGTATGTCATTGGTGAGGACAATGACTCGATGGCCCTTAGAATCATCGAGCTATGGTAATGGAGCGTATTAGGGAGGAAGCAATGAACAGGATACAATTTCTCATATTAGTAATTTTCGTCTCCTTAATATCAGGAGTCTGGGGATGCAGCGGCGATGATGGTCCGGTCTCGCCCGGTGTCACCAAAAACCTCGTGGCTGCTTTCATCCATAACGCCCCCGACGGGTACCTTCCGGGAAACGTCATCAACTTCGTCGCACCGGAAACCATGAAAGACGGCACCCAGATCGTTTCCTACTCATGGAACTGGGATGACGACAGCGATGTCGAGGTTGTCGACAGGAAGACCATCTCTCATACGTTCGAATCGATAGGGACTTACACTGTTATTCTTTCGGTTGTCGACAACGTGGGACGGACATCATCGACAAGCACGGAGATTACTGTCGATTTGAATAACGACCCGCCGTCAGCCCGCTTCACCTACTATGGACCGGAACACTGGCAGCCGGGTACGACGATCACATTCGACGCGTCCTCTTCATCCGATCCTGATGGCGATTTGCTGACCTACACCTGGGACTGGGGCTACGGACCTGTTTCGGAAAATCTCACCGACCCGATAACAACCCACCAATTTAACCTGGAGGGTGAATGCGAAGTCAGCCTGACGGTAACCGACAGCTTCGGCCTGTCCGATGTAGCCGAATCTGTATCCTTCAGTTTCGGCTATCCGTACGGAAACCGTGAGCTTACGCACATATCGCTTGGCGATCTTGTGTGGGACTTCGCCCTCAATGGAGATTACATGTATGTTGCGGCGGGAAGTGCGGGATTTCGCGTGATCGATATTTCAAACCCGTCATCACCGATAGTCCTTCCGGTTCAGATAACATTCGATGAATCCGCCCGATGGGTCAGGCTGCATGGCGACCATGCGGTTGTGATGACACAGACAGACGGCATCGAACCGGATAATCAGCCAGCCGTCAACCTGCTGGATGTTTCCAGCCCGTCGAATCCTGCTCTGCTCGGAAGCTATGAAATCACCGAAAGCAATCTAAGGGATATCGCGTTTAACGGAAGCAGGGCCTATATATCTTTTGGCACCAACTTACGGATCGTGGATTTCACAGATCCGGAGAATCCTCAGGAAACAGCGATTATCGACAATGGTGTGAATTACCAAAGCATATACATCCGTGGAAACACGATGTTCGTTAATATTTTGAAGCATGTAGAGATTTACGACATTTCGAATCCCGACAATCCTGAATTAATCTCCCAGTACCCCGACCCATCAATTAGAACCCTGTACAATTTCAAAGTAATAGAAAACATCATGTATGTAATGCGTGATTACACAACAATGGAGATCGTTGATGTCAGCGATCCGGCTGATCCTGTGTATCTGGGCGAGGTTATTACAAACAGCGCCTACCGAATGACCGAATCAGGATCGTTCGCAGTCACCTCAAACAGCTATGGTGATGCGCTCGCGATTGTTGATATGAGCAATCTCTCCGCGCCGGAATATCTCTGCACATTTACCCCCGTTCGTCATTCAAAATCCCTTCAGGGAGTAGATCACTACGTGTATCTCGGATGCAGCGATGGTTTTTCGATCGTGGATATCGGGAATCCGTACGGTCCGCGCTACATAGATCGATACATCAGTGATTTTGATAACATGCTGGATTTTGAATTCAGCAACAACCTGGTCTATAGCTGCGGAAAAGACCATTACCTTGAAATTGTTGATATCACCGATCCCGCGAATCCCGTCGGATTAGGCTCGTACACGGGCCCGGGTTATGCATACTCCATCGGGATCAGAGATAACCTGGCTCTTGTAGGCACACTGGACTATGGGCTGTGTATCTTTGATATCAGCGATCCGTGTAATCCATACATGATCAGCAGGCTTTACGATAACGGTTACTACTGGATCAATGATATCTGCATCGTAGGTGATCTTGCATATATCACGATGGACCTTCTCCAGTGCGTAATAGTGGATATAAGCGATCCATCCAATCCGTTCGAACTCGGTAGGTACAGGCATGAGGGGTCCCTTTGTGGTTTCTCAATAACAGTGAAGAAAAATTACTGTTACGTTGGAGCAATAGAGAATCCAGGATATGCGGACACGCCTTATGCATTGGCATTTGAAGTAAACAATCTGGGGAATATAAAACTTATATGGTCAAAAACATACACTGAAAAAGCGTCCTACAAACCGGATATCGCAGGCGATAACTTATTCCTGTATGCGGGCGTACAGGCCGCGCCGAACCGCGTCGAGGTTTATGACATCTCGACCGGAATTCCTTCGTTTCTCTGCGAACAGCAGGTACCAAACAACAACGGCCGACTTGGTGATATTGAGATTCTCGGCGATTACATGTACCTGATAAAGTTGGATAATGGACTTGCCGTATACGACATAAGCGACATCTACAACTTCAGCCTCGTCAGTTATATTCCAACGGACACACACAACGCTACAGAACTTGCAATCAGTAAGAACAGGGCTGTAGTAGCTTCAGAGAGCCTGTATTCCGAAGGTTACAACTTCATTCAACTCTGGTAACAAA
>Ga0272443_10005020_pt1 | contig 13945 bp, 6 predicted proteins | sample SSMAcet12_FD_193581 | JGI IMG/M metagenome (GOLD analysis project Ga0272443, IMG submission 193581) | Marine sediment archaeal communities from Little Sippewissett salt marsh, Falmouth, MA, United States - SSM-Acet-12 | ecosystem: Environmental > Aquatic > Marine > Wetlands > Sediment ...
AGCCCCTTGTTCATGAAGCAGTGGGCCGAGTCTACCTCGGCGGAAATTTCCTCCCAGCACAGGAAGCTCGGTATCGGTGCGGTGTCATACGTGCTGAGAACACTTCGAGGTACCGGTGACTACTCAAGAGTAGAGTATGATTCGAGCCGGGTTGACGTTTCCGAGTTCGATGAAATCCTATCGAAGTCGAATTTCACTTCCAGATATCGTTACAATCTCGTCGAACTGTATCGAGGTTTGTTGATTGCGCACAAACTTGTAAGCCTTTCAAGAGTCAACCTGATCGATTCAGACCGCGAGTTCTTTCTCGACAATCCGGGTTACTACTTAGCGCCAGATGGTGCTACTATGCCTTCACTTACAGGCAATGTCGATACGCACATGACCTTTATCCAGAGAGCGAGGCGGCTCAAGTTCGAATATGTCTTTAAGGCGGCGGAGATCGTTTCGGATGCCGTGAATCGATATATTGCGATGACGGAGGGATACGACCAGCTGGACTATTTCATCAACCCGGATGAGTCGACGAAGTTGTTCTCCTGCTGGACAAGGATGGGCGTGGTGTTGATTGGCGGTCTCTCCAGCGACACATTGAGAGAAGACGCAGTGCTGACGATTGACCTCGGCGGTAACGATGTGTATCTCAACAACGCGGGTGGCTGCGTGTCGATGACAACGAAGGCCGCGATTTGCATAGATCACTCCGGAAACGACCTGTATGATGCGCCGGACAGGAAGTACGTACAGGGCTTCGGATTCATGGGGACCGGATGCCTTGTAGATCTTGGGGGATCGGATTCGTACAATGCCGGGCATTTCTCGCAGGGCGCGGGAATACTTGGAGTCGGGATACTGTGGGATCGATTCGGTGATGACACATTCACGGGGCAGACATTTTGCCAGGGGGCGGGCATGTTCGGACTCGGGATGTTGTTGGATGACTCCGGTGAGGATACCTATGATTGCGCTTCACTTGGGCAGGGAGCCGCAACAACACTCGGGTTGGGGTTGATTTCTGATCTGCATGGCGATGACCGTTACCTGCTGGCTGTCGGTGAAGGAAAGGACGCTCTTGGACGTCTGCCCGGTTACGGGCAGGGGGGAGCGCTGTCGTTCAGACACCTTCCATGGAAGAGGAAGCTCACGCCGTACGGGGGTGTCGGCATGCTCGTCGACAATGATGGCAACGACAGATACCGCTCGGAGGGTTGGTGCGATCAGGGTGGAAGCTATATCATGTCGCTTGGCGTGCTTTACGACGCCAAAGGCAATGATCACTATTCCGCGCAGACAGGACAGGGTAGCGGGATTCACATAACCAACGCGATTCTCGTGGATCGTTACGGAGACGATATCTACGAAGGCGGGTTCCGCTGCGGTGGTTCCGGCAGTGACCGATCTCCCGGACTTTTGATCGACTACAACGGCGATGATATCTACCGGGGAAGGACTTCGTCTTATGGGACCGGATGCAAGCCGTTCTCATTCTCGCTTCTCCTCGATTATCGTGGAAGTGACCGATACATAAGTTCCGAACCCAAAGGCAAAATCGAGTTCAACAACTGGGACAGCTTCGGGGGAGTCTGGCCGGAGTCCGAGCCACACAATTGGCCTTATGCTATATGCATCGATCTCGGGGGAAATGACGCATACGATGTCAGGAACAGGTCGAACAACTCTGAAAGACCAAGTTTCGGTCATGGGATTCATCTGGATACAGAGTGGAAAGGCGGGGATCTGATTGGACATATGGACAATCGGCTGGAAGCCTACGACGAGTTTGAACTGCCTCCATCGGCAGCGCTTTCGCTCTACAGCCCTTACTTCAGGGACCTTCAGACAGACGACACTTTCCTGAGGTTTCAGTCAGTGGGAAGCCTGGTTAACTCGAATCTCGAAGTAGTCCCTTTGATAGTCGATGCCCTTGTTTTATCTGATCACAGGCAATTCAACAGGGACCTGATGCAGTGCATTCACCACTTTCTGGCATACAACTTGATTTCGGAGCGCGGTGGTGAGTCGCTGGTCAGACTGCTCGATGCTAAGGACGAGGAAGTCCGCATCATTGCCGCTGATGACTTCGGCAGTTTCAGGATTACGGAAGCCGGTAAAGCCCTCATTGATGCTGCGGAGAACGATGAGTCGGCGCAGGTCAGGCGATTCGCCATCAAGTCATTGATGGCTATGAAATCTCGTGACGGTATCTCGACCGCCCGGTACCTTGCATCGTATGATCCTTCTGAACATGTGCGCAGACAGGCTGTAGAGTATGTCTCAACGGTAAGAAACGATGTCGATCCGCTGCCCCTTCTGCGCCGGGTCCTCGATACGGACCTGTCCTCGACTGTTAAAGTGGCGGCCGCGACAGGTATTGGCAGGCTGGGAGATGCAAGGGGGAAGAAGGCCCTGAAATCCGCAGCGAAGTCGCAGGACATCTACGTAAAGAGGGCAGCCGGTAAAGCGCTGGCCGAACTGGGCGAGGTCGAGGGGATCGGTTATCTCATCGAGTCACTGTCATTCCCGTCGATTGATGCATTTTACAATTACGATTACAACATACCCAACTTCATTTCGGCCTATTCCGGCTATGACATGCCGGAACCCGACAGGTACGATCAGGAGAAGTGGAGAAGCTGGTTCGATGTCAACAAAGGCGCCATTGACCTGGGCGCCAACATTGAATCGTTTCAGGCATTCGAGGCATTGAATACTGAAATCTCCGATCTCGAAGCGAGTGAGCAGTTCATCCGCTATGAGACTTTCATTGAAAAGCATCCGAGTTACCCAAGGTCAAAGCAGGTATACTCGAAGAAGCTTAATCAGGAAGCCTGGCAGATGGTGACCGCCCCTAAGAAAAGCTACAACTACAACCCTGCGACCGGCCTGAAGTACGCTCTGAGGGCTGTCGAATTGAATCCGGTCATGGACTATTACGATACTCTGGCGGAGGCTTATCTTGCTAACGGTATGATCGAAGATGCGCTAAGGATTTGTCAAATGATGCTCGCAGAGCACCCGGGAGAGAAGATGTTTATCGACCGAATACAGAGATGTGAAACTCTTCTGGAAGGAGAATGAGGGCTGGTTGCGCGGTATCAGGCTTAAAGACCACAACGCTAATCATGAAACTAAAATAGCGTCAGGCGGCGCTGTCATATAATGCTCTTTCTTCACTTGTTCTACTTCCTCGTCGGTGCAGCGTCCTGCATCTTCTTCATAGTTTTCGCAGTCGAATCGATACGCGAGAACAAGAGGAGAGCCGTAGCGTTCAGCCTCCTGTTTGGTATCGTCATAGCGGCACTCTGGATTGGCTGGTTCATGCTTTTCTCCGGAGTGGTTACTCTGGTCCTGCCACCTGTTGCCACGATTCTATTCGGCCTCGCCTTTTTCCTGCCCATAGGTAAGGTCAGTTCACTCGTGATGCGAGATACCGGCGAGAGAATGGACGAGAGGGATGTTGTATTCGCTCGGGAAGAGTATGCACCCGAAACAACCAGATATGAAGAGTATTATGGTTCACACCCGGAGTTGAAATCTATAGACGACAAGATAAGGTGTCTCCCCGAGCTGTTGCAACCGGGGGCGAAGTTCTACGACCCGGTCGTTTCGCCTCGTGTCGACTCGGTGTTTGAAGAAATCGAGTGTCTTACGACGAAGGTTGATGGAGATGTTGCTGGTCATCGGAAGGCTTTAGACCCGGCGAAGGCCACCACAGACATCAAGCAGTTGGTTCTTGAGATGGGTGCTGATGAAGTGGGCATTGCCCGATTGAACAAGGCCCATATTTACTCGCATGTCGGCCGTGGACCCGAAGAGTATGGGAAACTTATCGAAAATAATCACAACTTTGCCATAGCATTCACTGTCGAGATGCGATACGAGAAGGTCGAGCAGGCGCCTTATATCGGGATAACCGGCGAATCGGCTGATAGATACCTTCGGGCTGCCAGGATTTCTATCGAATTAGCCGGTAGAATCAGGGCAATGGGTTATCCGGCGAGGGCTCATATCGCGGGAAGCAACTATCAGATAATCTTGCCGGCGGTTGCGCATGACGCGGGTCTTGGTGAACTCGGCAGGCACGGCTACCTGATATCAAGACGTTTCGGATCGAGAGTTAGATTGGGGGCTGTCACTACGGATATTCCACTGATAACTGACAGGCCGATAACATTTGGTGTGCAGGACTTCTGCGATGTCTGCCTCAAATGTGCAACTGCGTGTCCATCAGCGTCCATACCGAAGGGCGAAAAGACTGCGGTGAGAGGAGTAGAAAAGTGGCTGTTGCACCCGGAGTCATGCCTCCATTACTGGAGAACGATCGGAACAGATTGCGGCTTATGCATGAAAGTGTGTCCGTACAGTCATCCCTCTACGTTCGTGCACCGGGTAATCAGGGCTGGTATAAGCCGTTCAGCATTTGCTCGAAGGGTATCAGCAGCTGGGGATACCCTATTCTACGGAAAAGGGACGTTCAATTCTTCTATGAGTCCGAATACCCAAGAAATCTGAAACTCTAATCCGTATTTAACGTCCAAATACTAATTGGTTACGCTTTTCAGAAGTCGTTGCGTAATTTATGTACATTGATCGTACGGGTTCTACCCTCATGACGGGCTTTAGTAGCTTTGATATATTTTTCATTGATTGATTGAATTATTGCGAGCTACATTTGTATATTGTAGGCAAACTTGAAGAAGAATCACAATTGCTAACACATATTCGTACACTCGGATTTTCTCTGAGGGAGAGGAGACTCATGAAGAAGTTAGGAATGAGATTGATGTGTTCAATGGTACTGTCACTTTTCCTTGTGTCAGTCCTTGGAATCGCCGAAGTATCGGCAAGTTCCACCGTTTCGGAATCAACGATGGAACTTATCAAGTCAGCCGGAGGCAAGGACGAGTATCCTGATGCAGATGCTATCATCCTTCTGTGGACCTCAAGTAGCGAGTACCAGGCTGACGGGACTTGCGTCGCTCACAGTTATCAACTGGCCAAAATTCTCACCGAGGCTGGTCTGGACAGGTACAGTGAAGATCATATGCCCTACTACAAGGCGTATGATACCATCCGCCTGATAACGGCCCGTGTCATCAAACAAGATGGCAGAGTTGTTGATGTCCCCGAAGATTACATGAAAGACATCTCCGCAGCGTCGGGTGAATACATGAATATCTACGATCCTGACGCAAGAGACAGGGTTGTTACGTTCAAAGATCTCGAAGTGGGTGATTGTATTGAGCTGCACTATATTGACAGCCTCTATCAAGCGCCGATGCAGGACGAATTGGATGGGATTAGCATATTCCAGTATGTTGACCCGATATTGAAGAAAGTCGAAACGGTGAATGCGCCCGCGAGCATGCCGCTGAGGTATGAAGTGAGGAATGGTGATGTCTCATTCGAGAAGAAAGAACTCGGTGACAGGATCGAGTACCGCTGGTGGGTAGAGAATGCCCCGAAAGTCGTCACTGAGCCTGCAATGCCATCCTTCATCGAAATCGTTCCTACACTGATCTACACTACTATCGACAGTTGGGAAGATGTCAGCCGCTGGTGGAACGGTATTGTTGAAAGCAAGTATGATATGAGCGACGAGCTTAAGGCCGAAGTCGCATCGCTGACCGAAGGACTGGAAACCCGTGATGAGAAAGCGGATGCGATTCTGAGGTTTGTTGCCCAGGAAGTCCGTTACATGGGGCTGGGTACCGGAAAGAAAAAAGGACTCGAACCCAAGCCCGTCAACGAAACCTATGAGACCAAGTACGGTGTCTGCAGGGATGTCGCCGCACTTATGGTTGCAATGCTGCGGGAAGCCGGGGTCGAATCTGAGATAGTCCTGACCAGCATGGGATCAAAAGTATTCGATAATCTTCCCCGTATCGGCTTCAATCATGCCATCGTCGCACTTAGGAATGAAGACGGGTCTGTCACGTATGCTGATCCGACGATTGAGAACTCGGTGCATTGGCTGCCTGCCATCGAGGCCGAACAGGACGTACTGATCTGTGACAAGGTTGGATCAACGCTCGATAAGACCCCATACAGCTCTCCAGAGGCGAACATGGGACACATTAAGGCTGAATCACAGCTTTCCGAGTCCGGAGTGTTCTCGTCCGACGTTTCTATCACGACTGATGGCTTCTACGACTTCGCACTGAGGACAACTCTCAAGCGTATTCCACCGGCCCAGCTCAACATGGTATTCGGTTACCTCGTGCAGCAGGTGTATCCCGGTGCGAGGCTGACTGGCGTAACAACCACTGATGCAGAAGACCTCACGCAACCGGTCGAAATCAACTTCAGTTATCAGATTCCCGACTATCCACTCGAAGCAAATCAATTCACGCTGTTCAAGAGTCCTCTTGCCCTTGGTGTGTTTGATCTGATCTCTGCTTCGGTCTTTGGATCAGCCTCCCTGCCGGAACGTGAGTTCCCATGGAGACTCGGTTTTACGTTCGGTGCTACGGAAGAGGAAACCATTACGCTTCCTCCTGGATACAAACTCAAAGCCGTTCCGGATGCGGTCGACAAATCATACGGTCCTATCGAGTACCGCATGACATACAGTTCGAGTCTTCCCGAAGACCTTGAACAGGGTGGTACCCGCACTACATATCGCAAGGAGATGCTGATCAAGTCGAAGCAGATGTCTCCGGATGAATACAAGCTCCTCAAGGAAGTCTTACAGGCAAGTGCCAAGACAGCTCGAGGTGAGATTATCATGGTCAAGGATGAGGGTTGATGTCACGTTCGTGATTCGCTCAGGAGGATAGTATGATTAGAAAGACATATACTTTATCGATTCTGGCAATGCTCTTAGTCATGATTTGCGCTTCCGCTTCAATGGCCAGGGAGTTGACAGATGATGAAGTCGCGAAGATGATTGCCGATGCCCCCGGTGTCGAGACGTACCCGCAGGCGGGCGCGATAATCCTGTATCACAATATCGCAATCAACTATGCGGAGGACTACAGCGCCACTGGTGACGAACATCTCGTAGTGAAAATTCTGCAGGACAGGGGTCGAGACGCGTTTGCGGATATTAAACGTCGATATGACAAGGATCACGATAGTATTTTGGTCATGAAGGCAGTGACCCATTTGGAGGACGGCACCATTAAGGAGGCCGAGGCCAAGGCTATCCATGACCTCAACCCCGCTTCTCTCGCAAATGCTTCGATCTACTCCAATATCATGCAGAAAGTAGTATCGCTGCCGGCCGTCACCAGAGGGGCGACTATAGAGATCAAGTTGAGGAAGTATTCAGAAGCCCCTGAGGAGGGTGAGCAGGTTTTCATCTGGGGTAATCAGCTGTTTCAGGGGGATGAGCCGGTCTTCTACAGGGAGCTGTCGGTGAATGTGCCATCCGAGATGCCGATCAAGCACACGTTTCAGAATGAGGGCGTTACATTCAACACCACAGAAGAAGGCGGCTTCACGAGATACGCGTGGGTCAAGGAGCATGCACCCCAGATCATTCCCGAACCCGGAATGCCCGAATACATAAAAGTCGCTCCGAGGCTGATTTACACGAATGCTGAATCCTGGGAGCAGATTGGATCATGGTTCTCGGAGGAGTTCTACGCTCATGTACGAACCGAAGGTGCGATCAAGGAGAAAGCTGCTGAACTGACCAAGTCTTCCGAATCAAGAGCGGATAAGATAAGGGATATCTCGCTCTTCGTGATTGAGGACATCCGTGACATCGGTGAAGGTTCACTTCGTCTCGGTGTGGCGGGATACGAACCTCACGACGCGGACGTTGTCCTTGAGAACAAGTATGGCGACTGGCGCGACAAGACAGTCCTGTTGGTTTCGATGCTCGGTGCAGTTGGTGTTGACGCTTTCCCGGCGTTCGTTCACAGCAGCGCACCACCCCTGGCGGAAGATCATCCTTCACTACGGCAGTTCGACTGCCTGTACGTTTATATTCCTGACTATGATGGTTCTCCGCTCTGGATCAATCCATTTGCAGACCACTGTTACTTCGGGTTTTTCCCGTTCGGTCAGAGATTCCGGAGTCTGGTTGTTGCGAAAGATACCAGCATGGTTTTGGACACGCCGAACACTCCTCCCGAGGATAACCTGGCAAGCACGAGGATGGACATTCAACTTTCCGCCAACGGAGATGCTGAGGGAACGGTTGCATGTATGGTAACAGGTCACTTCGATTGGCAGACACGGATTCGAATGAAAGATGCTACACCGAAGCGAGTGGAACAGTATTTCCAGGGATGGGCAAACAACCTTGGTGAAGGAAGCCTTAGCGGTGACTACAAAGTGTCCGACTGTGCCGATCTGCTTGAGCCCGTCGAAGTGGTTCAGAGTTTCACGACACCGGAACTCGCTGTTCTCGAAGGTGAAATGATGGTACTTCATACGCCCCCGGTACCGTATGGCTTCGCTACTGCTTCGTTCCCGGTGAGTGAGGTGATGAGATTCTACAACCTCGAAGTTGGTAGTAATCTCACTATGCGCACTGAGGGCCAGATTTCACTGCCTGAAGGTTATGAAGCGGTCTACGTCCCGGAGGCTTTTTCAGCAACCAACGCTCTCGGGAAATGGCACACTTCTTACGAAATCAACGACAATAAGGATCAGATCAAGTTCGTGACTGAAGTAATCGTCATGGATCCGATGGTTGATGTAGACGAGTATTTCGATTTCAAGGAGTCATTTGATTCGTTCAATAAACCGCGCAACAGTCTGATCCTGCTCGAACGAGTAGATTAGCAGTAGTTCGCGGGCTTTCAGATACAGCCGCCGAGTCTTCGTTTCATGCGATGATTCGGCGGTTTTTGATTTTATCTAACATTGTGGCGGTTGGGATCGCTGGGTGCGATCAAGCCGGTATCTCACGATCTGAGGAGAGAGCCCGAAAGTCGCTTCCTGTCGGTTGCTGGAAGATTCTAAGGTCAAACATCGGCAACACCGCCAGGATGTGATCGAATATGTCAGCCTGAATTGCTTCGTAGTTCGCCCATTCCTGATCATTGCTGAATACGTAGATTTCCAGGGGTAGTCCATGCTCTCCGGGTGGCAGCTGCCTTACCAGAAAGGTCATGTCATTGTGAATCTTGGGATGGGCTCGCAGGTACGCCGCTACGTATGCCCTGAAGGTGCCGATATTCGTCAGCCTGCGTCCGTTGATGAGTTCACTGGTGTCGATTTTCTTCGAGACGTTGTATTCAGCGACCTCTGTCCTCTTCGACTTCACATACTCGGCGATCAACATGAACTTCTCGAACCTGTCGAGCATCTCATCAGTGCAGAGCCTGATACTTGTAATGTCTATCATCACGGGTCTCTTGATTCGCCTGCCACCCGAGTCGGCCATACCGCGCCAGTTCTTGAACGAGTCTGATATCAGGGAGTAGGAGGGGATGGTGGTGATAGTCTTGTCCCAGTTCTGAACTTTGACGGTGTTGAGAGTGATGTCGATAACATCGCCGTCGGCGCCGTACTTGGGCATCTCGATCCAATCACCGATTCTTACCATATCATTCGCAGATAGTTGAATGCTGGCCACCAGACCCAGAATGGAGTCCTTGAATACGAGCAGAATCACCGCTGTCATCGCTCCGAATCCGCTCAGGAGAAGTATCGGGGATCGATCCATCAAGACAGCGAGGGCGGAGATTGTGAAGAGTACCACAATTATGACTTTGGCAACCTGGACGTATCCCTTGATTGGCTTCTGTTTGGATATCTCGAACGAGCGGTAGACGTCGACTACTGCGTTCAGGAATGCATCAATTACGAGCACTCCCACGACTATCATGTATACGATTGACAATCTCTCGAGGATACCGGCGACAGGCGTGAATACGGGCGCGGCAAAGTAGACGACCAGTGCAGGCGCTATATGCGATAACCTGTCGAACACTTTCCTTTCGAGTAAGGCGTCATCCCAGTTGGTCTTGCTCTTACGAATTAGAAATGCAACGATTTTCAGCAGCAGTTTCTTTACGATGTAGTTGGATAATATCGCCAGCAGCGCCAGTATGACAACGACCGCAACCCAGGCCAATACAGTTGCAGCTTGCCCTGCTGCTCCGAGTTCGACGATCCATTTCTTGAATATGTTAACCATGCTTCCCTCTCGCAGTAAACCGTCCACGGATCAGTTCCACCTAATTACGTAACAGTCACAATTCAAATCAACCGCGATTTCCATCTTTTTTGCCGTTGGAGTGCTGTATTTCCTCGGCAGTGCTTGACAAAAGCCCTGAAAAGAAGATACTTGCGGCTATGGTTTGGCTTGGATTCATAGTATCGCTGGCCGGTATTCTGCTCATCTCGAAGAAGAACCTTGCGCTTGCGCTGATATCAGGTGCCATTCTGCTCGGATTGCTGACACTATCTCCTGAAATGCTTCTCGACAGGACTGTTTACACATTCACCGACAGTTCGATCGTGTTGCTGGCCATCGCGATGGGAATCATCCCATTGCTTGGCGGGACTATGAAGGACAGTGGGCAGATCGACAGCCTTGTCGAAAATGTCCGTATCAGCAGGCGTTATATGCTGCCGTTCTCAGCGGCGCTGATGGGGCTTCTGCCGATGCCGGGCGGCGCGCTTCTGTCTGCTCCCATCCTCGAAAAGGCGGGAGAGGGGGTGAATGACGGTCTTAAGGCGGCAATAAACAACTGGTACAGGCATCTTTTCATACTGATCTATCCATTAGGCCCCGCACTGATCGCATCTGCAAAGATCTGCCGGTTGGATGTATACCACGCGATAATCTACCTGCTGCCGGGTTTTTTCCTTGCCGCGATTCTTGGTTACATCTTCTTCCTCAGGAAAGTAAACGGCAAGATTGAGCACAAAAGCAGTTTCTCACTGATCGGCCTGCTGGTTCCACTCGCGGTGATCCTCAGTGCCCCTATACTTGATTTCACTCTGAAACGACTCTTGTCACTTGGGAGCTTTGCGACAGTGATCGGAGTAGTCACCGGGTTGGGGCTCTCGATCGCTCTAAGTAAGAAAAAGCTCGATATCAAGAAAATCATCCTGCGCATGAAACCCTGGAACTTCGCCCTGATAATCATGGGTATGTTCCTATACCTGCACGTCTTCGAGGCCTCCGATGCGAGGAACCTGATCGCAAATCTCCCACTGCCTCCGCTCCTTCTCGCGATAGTGGCGGGGTTCCTGTTGGCTCTGCTGACCGGTAGAGTCCAGCTTCCTGCATCCATCGTTTTCCCGGTATATCTCTCGGCCACCGGTGATATCCATATCTACTTATTCGCGCTGATCTACATAGCGATATACTTCGGATACATAATATCTCCCGTCCACCCTTGCCTTGTTGTGACCTGCGAGTACTTCAAAGTCCCTATAAGGGTTATGATCGGCAAACTTGCTGCCCCGACTCTTGCGGTGTTCTTCGCAGTGCTGGCCGTAGCGATTGTACTGCTCTAATGCCAAAACCTGAAATCGGTAATGTACGCACACTAATGCCGGATGTAATCGTACTTGCAATTCGCATCGTTTGGGCTTAAATTGAGACAGATTATACAAGTATTCAGGTGATTTCATAGGAAGTCATACATTACAGGTTTTGGACATGTTCTGTTAAGTTCCAGTATCGTATCAGGCCAGATTGATTGAGTCTTTGCGCGGAAATGTGCGTTCGTATTCCCATTTACGCGTAGCAGTGTATCCTAACAGGCGGGAAAGAACTATACCATGGAACTTGTCCAATTACGTAACTTGACATATAATCACCCCGGTCAGGTCGAGCATTTACTCGAAAACCTGAGTGCTTCTGTCGGTCGCGGAACCGCAGCAGGTTTGATCGGGAAGAACGGCTCAGGCAAAACAACTCTCCTTCAACTTATCTGCAAACAGCTGACTCCTGTTTCAGGCGAGGTGGAGTACATCTCCACCGGCCGAGTCGCCTATCTGCCTCAGGAAGTGTCGCTGGAAGATGATCTGTCCATATTCGAGTATCTGATGAGCGGACTTCCGGAGCTTCATTCGTTGTCTAAGAAGCTGGATAGATTGAATCACAAGTCCCCCGAGTATGCAAGGGTCATCTCGGACTTCTACGATCGAGGTGGCGGAAAGCTCGAAGCCCTGATGGACAAGACTCTCAAAGGGCTTGGAATGGGCGAGAACAAACTACGAGTTCCGCTGACATATCTCAGCGGTGGAGAGAAGACGAAGATCGCATTGGCGAGAATACTGATCTCCGAACCGGATCTGATGCTCCTTGATGAGCCGACGAACCATCTGGAAATAGCTTCTTTGATGTGGCTGGAGACCTATCTCAAGCGGAGTCGGATACCATTCGTGGTTGTCAGCCACGACCGGGAGTTTCTCGATGAATGCGTCAACGAGATCTGGGAGTTGAAAGATAAATCACTGCGATGCTTCTCGGGCAACTACTCGTTCTACAGGGAAACCGTGAATAAAGAGCGGGACAAACAGCAACAGCGATATGATACACAGCAGAGCGAGATTCGCAAACTGAGATCGGCTGCGACCGAGCGCGCTAATGACGCTCGCAGGATGGAGAAGTTCAAATACAGCAGATCCGTCACTAAGAAGGGTGGAATATGCAAGCGGGATGACGGTTCGGGACGCGCGAGAGCTAATCCATCGAGGATGATGAAGAGGGCGAAGACGATTGAAAGACGCATCGAGCGAATGATTGAAAAAGAGGAAGCAGTGAAGCCCTATGTGGATAAGAGACCCAAGGTCCGGGTGCCGGAATGTCCGGAAACTACCGGATTCGTGCTGAGGGTGAATTCAATGGGCAAGAGTTACGGTCCGGTAGCTGTACTGAATGATTTGGCATTCGCCGTTAAGTCGGGATCGAGACTGGGAGTAATCGGGAAAAACGGGTCGGGTAAATCGACACTGCTCAAAGCCCTGGCCGGGCAGATCGAACCAACATCTGGATCCTATCACTGGAGTCCCCAGACGAAGCTTGGCTATTTCTCGCAGGAGCACGAGATTCTGAATCGGGACGCCACTGTTCTTGATGAGGTCCTGCAGGGACGGGATAGTGAAACGAGCTCGGCCAGATCTATTCTTGGAGGACTGAGATTGGGGAGTGACTTCGTTAACCAGAAGATATGTAAGCTCAGCCTCGGCGAAAGAAGCAAGGTGGCAATCGCCAAGCTGCTGTTCTCAGGGGCAAATGTGCTGCTTCTGGACGAACCGACGAATCATCTCGAAGTTCAGTCTCGCGAGGAGTTCGAAAATGCACTCGCAGAGTACCGAGGAACTATCATTTTCGCTTCCCATGACAGGTATCTGCTCAGGGTTCTCGCGACGGAAGTACTTGATATGGAGACAGGTGTTTTCTACGAGGGATCGTACAACGAATACCTGCAGAAGGCAAACAGTTAAAGGATAAGTTACACGGACCCGCTATGGACTCCTTTCCTGTTTCCCTATTTCTGTTGATCTCGGATAAAGAACGATCTCGGGAACCTGTAGATGTGGCGGTGCATCTGCAACTTCACCAACCATCCGAGCGATGTCGGATGTTTCGATCTTTGCCATCCTTTCGGGTGAATCCGGCGGGATTTCAACTTCTGCCGAGTTGATCGCGTGGGGGTAGATTGATGTTACTCTTATTCCCTGCGGTTTTAACTCCAACCTGAGAGAATCTGCCAGTCCCCTGAGTCCGAATTTCGAGGCGGAGTAAGCGGAAAGCCCCGCCAGTCCCACTTTTCCTCCAACCGAGTTTATGAAGACGATTAGACCCTGTGACTTGCGGAGAAGAGGCGCTACCGACTTAGTCATTAGAAACGAAGCCTTGAGATTGACATCAATAGTCCTGTCCCATGACTCCTCGGCGAAGTCCTCAATTGTTCCACCGATGAATACTCCGGCGTTGTTGACGAGCAAGTCGAGCCTGTTGAATCTTTGGGCGCATACTTCGGCGATCTCGGATGTCGTCTGAGAAAGGGTTAAGTCTCCT
>Ga0272443_10005021_pt1 | contig 13945 bp, 16 predicted proteins | sample SSMAcet12_FD_193581 | JGI IMG/M metagenome (GOLD analysis project Ga0272443, IMG submission 193581) | Marine sediment archaeal communities from Little Sippewissett salt marsh, Falmouth, MA, United States - SSM-Acet-12 | ecosystem: Environmental > Aquatic > Marine > Wetlands > Sediment ...
TCAGGTCAGACCAAGGAAAAGCGTCTCGAAGCTTTTAGAAGATATGGCGCAGACCGGCTATCAGGGCCGGAGCCTCGCGCGCGCCGCCGAAATCATTGAAAAGATGGTCAAGGACAAGAAAGCCACGATCATGCTCGGATATGCCGGATCGCTCTCGACTGCGGGCCAGTGGACACTTATCAATTGGATGATCGAGAAGGGTTTTGTGGATATCCTTGTCCCAACCGGGGCCAACATTTCCGAAGATATAGTCGAAGCGATGGGATTCACATACTATCAGGGTAGCCATGTCACCGATGACACCAAGGTATTCAAAGAGGGATACAACCGTTACTACGATGTCTACGGCAGTGAGAAAGATTATATGAAGATGACGACTATGATTGCCGATTTCATCATGACCCTCGACGAGAGCCACAAGTATTCTTCACGGGAGTTGCTGCATTTGTTCGGAAAGTGGCTTGGGAAGAAGAAGATCAAGAGTATAGTCGCGACTGCGGCGAAACACAATGTGCCGGTTTTCTGCCCGGCTATTGTCGATAGCCCTTATGGTGATGCCGCCCTTGTCGCAAGGAGCCACGGATTCGACCTTACTATAGATAATGTGAAGGACTACGTGGAGTTCATGCAGCTTGGGTCGCATGTGAAGAATACGGCGGTCATTTACATCGGCGGCGGTGTTCCCAAGGATTTCATTCAGCTCTTCGCGGTAACGGGTGACCTGATGTATCAGGATCGCAAGGTCCCAAATCGCCCGGGAGGTATCCAGCGGATGAATGATCTTGCGGAAACGTACTATCCTCATACATACGCAGTTCAGATCACGGCTGATGCACCCCAGTGGGGCGGCCTGTCGGGTTGCACATTCGAGGAGGCGGTGACCTGGGGAAAAGAAACCAAGTCCGGCGACTTCTCCCAGTGCTACTGCGATGCTACGATTGCCCTTCCAATCATAACCCAGGCTCTTGCGGAGCGGGTCAAGGGCAAACGCACCAACAGGCAGTTCTCGAAGCTGTTTACCTGATATTCCCGGGTGGCAGCAGGTTCCAGATAGCCTTAGGTTTAGCCTTAGATTTAGCGGTGCAGGTCTGTATGTCGGGCTGGTTCTGGACCGTGAGCAATGCATCAATAGCAGTGAGTTAGACCCTTTTGTTCTTGCATTATCCGATACAGGTACTTATTATGCCTGTATCCGCTATCTCTATTATACCTTCACTGCTTAACATGCCCGAGGCCCGACTCGACCATCCGCGAGCGGGCTTCACTTTTTCTATCCAGTTTCTTCATATCTGAGTGCCGGTTACGCGACATTTCTGCCGCAATCGGACTGAGTCGGTTATTCAATCCCAGACTAAACCGCAAGTTTTGGCTTTGAAAGGTGTCGGTAGTATGGTAACGTCTATGGTGATGACAACGAAGAACATGAACGAGGCCGAACTCGTCAGGGAAGCTCAGGGCGGAAGCAGGAGGGCGTTCAAGGCGATATTTGACAGCTATGGCTCCCGAGTGTTCAATCTGTGCTATCGAATCACCGGAAATCGGCAGGATGCCGAGGACGTTGCTCAAGACGTATTCGTCGAAGTCTACAGACACCTCGGCAAATTCAGGGGAGATTCCTCGCTGTCGACGTGGATTCTCAGGATCGCGCACAATCGGTCCTTGAACTTCCTCAGGGACAGGAAACCTGCCCGTGAGGTTTCGTTCGATACGCCCTCGGGTGACGATGGAGTCAGTCTCCGGGAAGTTCTGCCCGGCAAATCATCTGACCGACCGGACCGAACCTACGAAATCGAGAGAAATCGAGCCGTGCTCTATGAGTCCATTGCGAGTCTTCCAGAGAAGCTTCAGAAGCCCTTCTCACTCCACAAACTGGATCAAATGCCGTATGAGGAGATTGCACGGACGCTGAATCTGTCGCTTTCGGCAGTAGAATCCCGGATACACCGGGCTAAGCTGCGATTACAGAAGGAGATAGTCAAAAAGCTCAAGAAAACGGGCGAAAATGCAAGTTAAATCGAGAAAGTGTGTCTGAGATATAGATGGAGGATGATAGTGAAAGACTGTAAGCTCATAGAAAAGAACCTGGCCGATTTCCTTGATGGGAAGTTGAGTCAGGAATTGACTGCCCGCCTCAGTCATCATCTTGATGAGTGCCCGGCATGCAGGGAGCTTGTGGACAGTTTTGCCTCAGTATGGTCAAGCAGCGAGACTCTTGAAGCTGCTGACCCGTCGCCTGATATGTGGGCTGCTATTCAGGTTCGTCTCGATGAAATCGACGAGAAGGCAGAAAGTAAGTCGTTTATCGGGAGGTTCATCCCTGTCCTGCAACCTGCGGCCATTGCCGCTGCGATTCTTGTAACTGCTCTTGCCGGCTATGGTTTCGGGAAGATAAACGGTTCTGACTCGTCAACTGACACAGCCATCGTGAACCTCTGGGAGGAATACGGGCTCGATGTTTTTGACCAGTACCCATACGGTTCAGTCGCAGACTCATATCTCAATGTGCAGGCAGATGAGGGGGATGAGTCATGAAACGGAAGGCATTCGTTATAGCGATGATCTTGCTGGCTATTTTCAATATCTCCGCGCTTTCAACACTGACATATCATCGATGGTTGAAGCCCGACAGACCTCCGGAAGGAAAGCCCGATTTCAGGGCGTTCAAACGCCTTGGTTTCGATGATGAACAGATGGAAAGAATGAGTGAATCTCGAAGGGCATTTTTCGAGCGAACCGAGCCGATGGGGAGTGACATGAATCGCCTGAGAGGCGAAATGTTCAAGGAACTCAGCAATGATAATCCGGACACATCGGTCATTTTCAAGCTTGGAGATTCTATTAGTTCTCTACAGAACTCCATTCAGCGGGAAGTCATCCATTCGATTCTCTCAGATGGTTCAGTCCTGACCCCTGAGCAGAGGCGCAGACTGATCGACATGCTCGAGCGGCATATGGGTGATCGCTGGCAGGATCACCGTCGAATGGGACGCATGTTCAGAGGATTCCAAGGCAAGCCCCCATTCGAAGGGCCGCCAAGTGAGATGGGGGAAGGCCGAAGACCGATGGATTCTTCACGCCGTCCCGGATGGAGGAGAGATTTCAGAGCAGAAGACTCACTAATGGATAGTATACGTCGTAATAACACTGATATGAATGAGAAATCATCTACAACTGGTAGGAGGTAACATCATGAAGACCCGTAATTTTCTGGCAATCGCAATCGCCCTTTTTCTTGTGGTGGGAAGCGCCGCCGCAAATGCCCAGATGGGCAAAACCAACAGGGGCGGAGAAGGCAATCAGGGCCGGGGTGTGGGACTGAAATCTGGTCTGGTGGAGGAACTGAACCTGACTTCGGATCAGATCAAGCAGATGCAGGAATCGAAGCTCAGCATGCAGAAGGCGTTGATTCCATTGCAGTCAGAAGTGAAACTTGCTCGTTTGGAGCTTCAGGAATTGCTCCGGAAGGGTGCCAACAAGTCAACGCTCGATCAGAAGATAGACGAGATCTCCACGATCAAGGCGAAGATTCAGAAATTGCACATGGCGCAACGCGTCGAATTCCGTGATATGCTGACAGCGGAACAGAAGTCGAAGTTGGAAGCCATGCCGCTGCATATGGGAAAAAACGGTCGAGGTGGCGGCCGAGGTGGACACGGCCATGGAACCGGTTTCCGTGGTGATTGTCCGCAACCCGGTGGCGGCCCATTCTTCGGGGACTGCCCTCGTGTCGGCGATGACGGAATTTAGTCTCCAGTCAGCTCTCCTCAGAAGGCCGCGGTACTCGCCGCGGCCTGCTCTTGTCTTTGACTCGAAGTAATCCGGCAATCATCCGACGAAAAGAGATTTCACGAGAGAATCTCTCTGTGCCGTCCTGTCATCAATCAATTGCGACATCATCAAGGGATATGTGACAGCATTGATCAGGGACTGCGATACGCGCGTATGTTCTTTTCTCCGTGATCCCGAGCCGGTGTCATATTCGTAACTGAAATCCCATGCCAGCAGCATCACCCGCGTCCCGAGTCCGTTCAGTTTCTTGATTAGAGAGACATAATCGCCATCACACGCGACCAGTGCCACGACATCGAACTGCTTCTGGTATGCCAGGTCCAGCGCCTCGACGGACAGCATCACATCGATGCCTTTCTCAACAGGGCGCTGATAGTTAATTTCGTCGAGAGGCAGGTAATGCGTCAGAATCCCGGTCTTGATGAGCACGTCGTCGAATATCCGCTCCTTTTCGAGCTGATCTGTAGCAGAAGCGGTCTGTGCTGACAGCCTCCCACGGAAATAGTGGGCTTCGACTATGTGGCAATATTGATCATCGACTTTTTCGAACTCGGCTACTTTCGCGCGCACGAATTTGTGGATGCCGTCCAGAGACAGCCTCGCGGCCCGTTGATGACCGAACTTATAGTAATTACTTACCTTAAAGAAATAGCTACCGTCATAGAATATCCCGATACGGATTAGTTTGCTGGTTTTGGTTTGAATCTCATACCTCCTGATCAAATGTCCGACTTGGACTAGAACCTTATCTTGAGGAGTGAATAAATCACCTCAATGTGAATTTGTCCAGTCATTTTGAGATGCTGACGGCTATATGCCGGCTATCGCGTCAGCTTCCACGAGAACATCCTTGGGTAGTTTCCCTACCTGAACCGCAGCCCGGGCAGGCGGATCAGACTCGAAAAATCCACCGTATACTTCGTTGAAGACGGCGAAATCGTCCATGTTTTTGAGATAAACAGTGATCTTAAGAACTTTGCTGAGACTGGATCCTGCCGCCTCCAGAACTGCCTTCAGGTTGCTGAGTACCAGATGTGTCTGTTCTTTGATATCGCCGGTCGAAAGCTGACCGGTCGACGGGTCGATAGGTATCTGCCCCGAACAGAATACGAGTTTGTCGCATGAGACCAGTACTGCCTGCGAGTATGCACCTATAGCTTTGGGTGCCTTCTCCGTTGAGACAATGTGTCTTTCCATTATAGACTCCTTTCCTTATGCGGGAAGATAGCCTCCGCAATAGCCCATGTCAACTTCAGGGAATAGCGAGTCGATCCGGTCTGATCGGAGAGACGCGACGTGGGTATCGCGCCCGGTCAATTCTGTTTAGCCGGAAATCAGCACCGTCTAAGCTCAGACCTGTTTGTCCGGACCCATGAGGCGGGTGAATTCGTGCAGGATCTTCTGATCGAAGAGATGTTTGTTGTCGTACATTTCCTTGAAAGCCGGGTAGGTCGGGAGCGCATCCTGGTATACTCGCTGAGTGGTGAGCGCGTCGAAGACATCGCAGACGGCAATCAGTCTTCCGTAGAAATGTATGCCTTTTCCGGTGAGTCCTCTCGGGTAGCCGGAGCCGTCCATTCTTTCATGGTGCTGCAGAACCGGGTAGTATGCCTCTTCAGATATGAGGTCTGTTTCCTTAAGTATCTCCTGGCCCCACACTGGATGTTTCATAACGATCTGGAATTCCGCACGATTCAAGGCCGCGTGTTTGTTTAGAATCCTTTCCGATATCCTCGATTTCCCGACATCGTGCAGCAAAGCTCCTACTCCGATGAGCCAGAGCGCAGTCCGGTCTTTTATGCCGAGATGGCTGGCTAATGCCAATGAAAAAGTGCACACGTTCACCGAGTGCGTATATGTGTAGTAGTCAAAAGATGTTATCTTGAGAAGATTCAAGAAGGCTTCCCTGCCCTTGAGGATGTATGAAACCTGATTGGCAACCAGATTTTTCGACCGCTGGATGTTTTCTCCGAGGCTCGGATTAGCCAAAACGTCCTTTACGAGCGCTTTCGAAGAATCGTAAATTATCCCGGCCTTCTTCTCCTCTGTGATACTCGGGTCCTGTACGATACGCTGGAGATTAGCTTCGATATATCTCTGGTACTGCTGCTTTGCCGTTACCGCAACGAATAGAGTCTGTATGCGATTCTCCAGAAGCTTGTGCCGTGTTTGTTCTGTGAATGGGAGTCTCCGTGAACGATACAGCACCATCTCGCGGCCCAATCGAATGAAAAGGTCGAAATCGAGCACAGTGTCAACCACGAGTGACTCGAGATAGATCGGAAGGAACGGCGCAACCGCCGCACCCGGTTTCTTTTGTGACAGCCTCACCATTTATATTGTTATCGGATGCATGTTAGTTCAATTTGAACCAAAAATAAGGAAGTCCCGCCGGGAGGCGGGACATCGTGCAACCAACAGGAGAGGTCAATGATCAAGAAGTGTAGTTCTTGATCATGAGGAGTACGCTTTGCAAGGAAGAAGATATGTTTGTTAAGGATTTGCTGTATCTCTTGAGCATCTCGGTATACTGCCATCTCATCGAAAAGGCTTTCGGAGGGAAGTTCAGTATGTCGAGAAGAGCCTTCTTGTAAGTCTCATCTATATAACGAACTACGTAATACGGATATTCCCCGATGTCCTCTGTCTCGACTTCGCCTTTTGAAAGCCTGTCACGGTAGTTCTCGACTTTTTCGAGGACCACAGTACCAAAACACCACGGAGTCATGATAACTCCGAGACTGTTTCCGTCGCTATAGAACGAGCGAATAGACCTGAGCAACAGCTTGAAGATGATTTTCTGCGAGCGGTAGTAGGAAAGTGTTTCGAGAGCTCCGGGTTCAGTTTCTGCAAGCTTTTGCTCGATGTCGAGGTATCGAGACTCTGCGCGATCCCAGAGTTCTTCGAGAAATCCATAGTATTCCTCGATGTACACTTTCACATTCTCGCTCAAAGTCATTATATAGAATCCGTTCTCATCCCGCTTGACTTTTGGCTCTGAGAAATTCTCGAGTCTGTCGCTGGGGAAGCCTCTCTTTATCTTGCTTGCCAACATGGTGCTCTCTCCTTCAGGCTTACTTGTCGTTTCACAGTTCATTTAAGCAAGGTCTGTGCCGCTCGAAAGACTGGAATTCGCTGGCTTTCTGTACCAGCGCCGACTACGGCTTACTGCCTGATTTGAATGCATTTAGGTGACCTGTGCAATTCTTGAACACAAGTATGCAGATTGATTCAGTGGGCAACGGAGTGCGGAACTGCGCACAAAGATGTGAATTCGGTTGCACGCTTGCAGCCGGATGATTGACTTGAGGGTGTGCGATGTTTATATATATGTGCTATGTCAAGGTATCTCGCGATTGACTATGGAAGAAGAAGAGTGGGCGTAGCCTACTCGGATCCGGAACACATTATAGTGTCCCGCAGTGAAACGATCTTGATTTCATCTTTCAAGGATATGCTCAGGAAACTGAGGTCGTATATCACCGAACATGAAATCTCCGAGATTGTCATAGGATACCCGATTCGGCAGGATGGGAACCGTGGGGATTTGTGCGATGAAATAGACAAACTCAAGTCGAAACTGAACGCTTCGTTCCCGAAGGTCAAAATCGAACTGCTGGATGAACGATACTCATCCCAGATGGCCGAACGGTATCTTCATGACCTTGGTTTGAAAGTAGGCGACGATAAGGGGCGGGTTGATGCAACCGCGGCGGGAATACTGCTTGAGGACTACCTGAACAAACGGAGATCCGAGACCTGATGCAGGATCGTGTAACAGCGCTGGAAATCATAGGCTGGCTGGCCTCCACCGTTGCGGTGCTCGTTTCCGCCCTGGCATATTTCCCGATGAAATTGTTGTCATACCCGGTGACTTTTGTAAGGAAGATTCGTAGATGAGTCGTCGTTGTCTTGTTGCTGTGGTTCCATTCGTGATCGTTGTCTTGGTTGCGGTGATTGCTGTGTCATGGATGTTCTCTAACCCTGTGGAGGAAGGTGAGAGCGTCTCGCTCTACATCTATCCCGGTGACAGCGGTTCGCTGATCGCCGACAGGATTGACAGTCTCGAAATCTTCACACCGAGGAATGCGTTTCGACTCCTGAGCTTGATAACCGGTCTGGATCGGGAACTCAAGATAGGCCGGTATGACTTCACGTCTGAGGATAGCAGATGGGATATCTACAGTACTCTCAAGAGCGGTCGATCGTCATCGGTCAAGATAACTATTCCGGAGGGTTGGCAGTTGAAGAGAACGCTCCCAGTCCTTGCTGAATCAACGGCTACCGACCTTGAGAATCTCTGGGCCCTGTCAAGCGACTCGTCGTTCCTGAAATCGCTCGGCATAAGTGCTGCCTCGTTGGAAGGCTACCTGTTCCCGCAAACGTACAAGCTTCCCTGGGGAGCACCGCCAAAGTACACGCTTGCCGTGCTCGTGGAAAGCCTCGACAGTTTTCTCACCGACTCTATGCGCAGCAGAATGCAAGACCTTGGCTTTAACATTCACGAGCTTCTCACTTTCGCTTCGCTGGTCGAGTCGGAGGCGATGGTAGGATCGGAACGGGCGACGATCTCATCGGTATACCACAATCGGCTTCGAAAGCATATGCTGCTGCAATGTGATCCCACGGTTATATATGCTCACGGTGGGCTGGACAGGCAACTGCTTCGAAAGGACATGAAAATTGACTCGCCCTACAATACGTACATGTATGCAGGGCTCCCGCCCGGTCCCATATGTTCGCCGGGCGCTGAATCAATCATAGCTTCGCTCTACCCTGAGCAGACATCTTATCTCTACTTCGTGGCTGATGGAACGGGAAAACACATCTTCTCCACAACACTGAAACAACACAACGCTGCGATCAGTAAGATCAAGTCGAAGACTTCGACTCGCTGAAGCACAACGTGACTCTCCTCTCACAACAATCTTTTTCGTGTTGACTTCGCCTTCTCGAAGGCAATCGATCGAAGATTCATAGCTCGGATTGCTAATGAATCTTTTGCGATTACCGATGAAAAGATTGGAATCAGTCAAAACTTTTTTGTTGACTCATAATTTATCATAAACAAAATTTCGCGAGAACAAGAAGAAACCGAACCTTAAACTGGGAGTGGCCTTATGCCGGTGAAGAAAACCACCAAGAAGAAAGCCACAAAGAAGACCGCAAAGAAGAAAGTAGCCAAGAAAAAGGTAGCGAAGAAAAAAGTCGCGAAGAAGAAAGTAGCCAAGAAGAAAGTGGCTAAGAAGAAAGTCGCGAAGAAAAAAGTAGCCAAGAAGAAAGTGGCTAAGAAAAAAGTAGCCAAGAAGAAAGTGGCCAAGAAAAAAGTCGCGAAGAAAAAAGTAGCCAAGAAGAAAGTGGCTAAGAAAAAAGTCGCGAAGAAAAAAGTAGCCAAGAAGAAAGTGGCTAAGAAGAAAACCACCAGAAAGAAAGCTACAAAGAAGAGATAGTACTTTGCTACTTTCAACCGCGTAGTCGCGGTAACGAATTAGGGCGGATTGACCGCCCTTTTTTGTGCCCGAGACGGTCACTCCTTGAGACCAACTTCACCTTGACATCAGGCTTACAATGGGGTAAAATAGGCGCTGTTTGGGGCGGCTCGTGTGCAGCGCTCGATCGAGGATAAATGGGTCCTGAAGCTGTCGGGATGCGATCCCTGAATCGTGAGAATGCGGTCTGCAGGTGTTCACGACTATGGAACAGGAAGCCGGGGAAACGAACTCCGTACCTTTGGAAACCAGAAGTTGAAAGCTGTCGGTGTAATTCCCGTCCGGTATCAGTCCACAAGACTTCCAGGGAAAGCTCTCCTCAAAATCTCAGGTAAAACCGTCCTTCAACACGTCTATGAAAGGTCAATAGGCTGTGAGAGGCTGGATCAGGTCATAATAGCGACCGATGATGCTCGAATCGAGAGAGTGGCGAAGAGTCTTGGGGCGAGTTGCTTCATGTCGAAGTCCAGGCATTCCTGTGGATCAGAGAGAGTAGCTGAAGCGGTCCGAAGGAAGAGGGTAGACATAGTCGTCAACATCCAGGGGGATGAGGTCCTGATACGTCCGGAGATGATTTCGTCGGCAATCGACGTGCTCCTGTCCGATGACGAGTATGTTTGTGGAACGCTCTGTTCACCGATCGAGTCCGATGATGAGTTTGCCAATAAAGATATAGTGAAAGTCGTATTAGATAGGGATGGCTCGGCAATGTATTTTTCCCGATCTCCGATACCGAATAGTTCGGTTTCTGGAGTGGACGCTCCGAGATATGCCCATGTTGGGGTGTATGCGTTCAGAAAAACAGCTTTGCTTGAGTTCGCGAAACTGCCACAATCACCTCTCGAGAAGGCAGAAAGCCTCGAGCAATTGCGGATCCTCGAATCGGGTATGAAGATCAAAGCGGCCTTGACAAAGTTCAAAAACTTTAGCTTAAATAGAAAACGCGATATTCCAATCATAGAGCAGATGATTCAGGAAGAAAGAAGGTAATACGGTGGTGCAGAAGAGGACGAAGTATGTGTTTATCACGGGCGGCGTGGTATCGTCACTTGGCAAGGGGATAGCTGCATCTTCCCTCGGTATTCTAATGAAGAAACGTGGCCTGACTGTCAGTATCCTGAAGCTGGATCCTTATCTGAATGTCGATCCGGGAACGATGAACCCGTTCCAGCATGGCGAAGTTTTTGTTCTTGATGATGGTTCTGAAACCGATCTCGACCTGGGGCATTATGAACGGTTCATCAATGAGAATCTTGCAGCCGCCAACAATGTCACCACCGGTAGGGTTTATCATACCATCATTTCTCGTGAACGACGGGGCGATTACCTCGGCGCAACGGTTCAGGTCATCCCTCATGTCACGAATGAAATCAAAGCAAGAGTAAGGCAGCTTGCACAGGGGGACAATGCGGCGGATATCGTGATCTCCGAGATCGGGGGAACCGTTGGTGATATCGAATCACTTCCATTCCTCGAGGCTATTCGTCAACTCGGCCTCGAAGAAGGTCCCGAAAATGTCGTTTATATCCATGTAACTCTGGTACCTTATATCGCCGCTGCGGGCGAACTGAAGACCAAGCCGACCCAGCATTCTGTAAAACAATTGAGGGAGATCGGTATTCAGCCAAATATCCTGATTTGCAGGTCACAGAAACCGCTCAAGAGAGAGATCCGCGAGAAAATCGGTTTGTTCTGTAATGTTTCCCCGCTCGCGGTTGTTCCATGTATAGATGCCGAAACGATTTATGAAGTGCCGATCCTGCTTCACGAAGAAGGTTTCGATGATATGGTTACTCAGCATCTGAAGCTCTTCTGCGCTCCTCCGGATCTCACGGATTGGCGTGAGATTGTCAGGAAGATCAAACGCCCTTCGCACACTGTCAGGATCGGGGTATGCGGCAAATACACGAAACTCAAAGACGCATATAAATCTATTATAGAAGCCTTCGTACACGCTGGTGTGGAGAATGATACCAAAGTCGAGATCGAATGGGTATCCTCCGAGAAAATCGTTCAGAACGGTGCCGAGCTGTACATGAAGGGGCTTGACGGTATGCTCGTCCCGGGTGGGTTCGGTGATCGGGGAATAGAGGGTAAGATTGAGGCCATTCGATATGCAAGAGAGAACAACATACCATTCTTCGGTATATGCCTTGGAATGCAGTGTGCGGTCATCGAATTTGCGAGAAATGTGGGAGGTCTCGACAAGGCCAACAGCTACGAGTTCCACGAGGACACGGAGCATCCCGTCATACACCTTATGGCCGACCAGAAGGGCGTGACAGATATGGGTGCGACGATGCGGTTGGGTCAGTATCCATGTGTGCTGGTTCCCGGAACAAAGGCGAACGGAGCATACGGTAAATCCCAGATTTCGGAACGCCACAGGCATCGATATGAGTTTAACAATGACTACAGAGATTCCCTCACCCAGAAAGGTCTCAGGATCACTGGGCTTTCGCCTGACAAGAGGCTTGTAGAGATAGTCGAACTTTCCGACCACCCATGGTTCGTGGGTGTGCAGTTCCATCCTGAATTGAAATCGAGACCGACTGCCGCCCACCCGCTTTTCAGGGAATTCGTGAAGGCGGCAGTTAAGTACCATGACAAAGTCAGGATTGCGGAAAAGAAAGTCGATTCCAGGGTAGAATCTGATTCGTGATTAAGGTCGGTGATATAGAGATTGGCGGGCGACGGCCAGTGATTATCGCCGGCCCCTGCGCTGTAGAGTCTCGTGAGATAGTCTTCGAGGTGGCGCAGAAAGCGAAGGACCTCTCAACGCAATACGGTTTCCCATTCATTTTCAAATCGTCCTACAAAAAGGCGAACCGCCTGTCCGGGAATTCCTTTTCCACGATCGGTATGCATGAGGCGATGCGAATCCTTGCCGAGGTTCGAGAAGTGTGTCAGGTCCCGGTGCTTACGGACATCCACACCGAAGAAGAGGCGCCGGTAGCGGCTGGGGTGGCTGATGTTCTCCAGATCCCCGCGTTCCTGTGCAGGCAGACCGATCTGGTTGTGGCGGCTGCAAAGACTGGCAGGCCGGTGAACATTAAGAAGGGGCAGTTCATGGCCCCGGAAGATATGGGCGAAATTGCCAAGAAGGTCGTTGATGCCGGAAACAGGGATGTCATGCTGACTGAGCGGGGAACGTTCTTTGGTTATCACAATCTCGTAGTCGATTTCAGGTCTCTGATAATCATGAAGGAAGCCGGATACCCCGTTATCTTTGACGCGACTCATTCGTTGCAGCTTCCGGGTGGTTCCGGTGTCCAGTCGGGCGGACAGCCTCAATATGTAATACCTATGGCACGGGCTGCGGCCGCTATCGGTATTGATGGATTGTTCATCGAGGTCCATCCCGATCCCCCGAGTGCGAAAAGTGATGCCGCCTCGATGCTGCATCTCGATCACTTTGAGACGTTTCTGAGGGAAGTCGACAAGATAACTCAATCAGTGTAGACAGGTATGGCAAAACTTACCCGCAAAGAAATCATCAGTAAACTTAAACCGATAAAGCTCGTTATTCTCGATGTTGATGGCGTTCTAACTAACGATTCTATATACATCGGGCCTGGGGGACGCGAATACAAGCAGTTCCACGTTTCTGACGGCCTTGCAATCAGGCTCGTGGCAAAACTCGGGATAGAGACTGCTGTTATTTCAGGAAGATATGCCGAGGCGACCGAAGTCAGGATGGCCGAGCTGAAGGTGCCGCACAGATACTATGACATCGGGAAGATGGCGTGTTTCGACGACCTGCTGAAGAAGACAGGGTTCAAAACGTCGCAGACAGTGTTCATGGGTAACGACATTCTCGACATAGATGTCATGAAGAAAGCCGCGCTCGGTATTTGCCCATCGAATGCGGAACCTGAAGTTGTCAGGATCGCCGACTACAGGACTAAGCGCGCAGGCGGGCAGGGGGCGGTTCGTGATCTCTACGAATTGATGGCTCTTGCCCACGGGAAAAAGCTGGTGGATCTGCTGTGACCCGAAAGAAACGTGCAGAGGAAGTCATCCGCAGACAGGCGGAACAGGTTTCGAAGCTCGCCGACAAGATTGGCGACAACTTCGACAAAGCTCTGGACTTGTTATACGCCTGCAAGGGGCGTGTAATTGTCACGGGCATGGGCAAGTCGGGGATTATCGCACGCAAGATCAGCGCGACATTCAGCTCCACAGGCACTCCCTCGATCTTCATGCACCCCTCGGAGGGGATTCACGGCGATCTCGGCATTGTCACGCCCGATGATGTTGTGCTGGTGTTGAGCAAATCGGGTGATACCGATGAGCTATCGCAACTCATACCGCCCTTCAAGCGTCTCGGTGTTCCGATGATATCCATTGTCGGCGATGTGAATTCGCCGCTGGCCGAGAAGAGTGATGTCGTACTTGACGCATCCGTGGAAAGCGAGTCGGATGAGAATAACCTCGTCCCGACGACTTCATCGACTGCTTCACTCGTGCTGGGCGATGCGCTCGCGGTCGTGTTGCTGGAAATGCGTGACTTCTCACCCGAGGATTTCGCTCTGCTTCACCCCGGAGGGGCGCTCGGGAGAAGACTGCTGCTTCAGGTATCCGACCTGATGCATTCCGGCGACGAATTGCCGCTCGTGAATGAGTCCTCGACTCTCAAGGACGCGATAATCGTGATTACGGCGAAG
>Ga0272443_10005022_pt1 | contig 13942 bp, 14 predicted proteins | sample SSMAcet12_FD_193581 | JGI IMG/M metagenome (GOLD analysis project Ga0272443, IMG submission 193581) | Marine sediment archaeal communities from Little Sippewissett salt marsh, Falmouth, MA, United States - SSM-Acet-12 | ecosystem: Environmental > Aquatic > Marine > Wetlands > Sediment ...
ACAGAAAAATGGATCTTTCTTATTCTTTTCGATAAACTTCAGCGCCCCCTCAAACCAGACATCGGTGCAATACCCCTCATATTTTGTTGCTGCACCGTTATGCCAATAGGTATCATCGAAATAATGATTGCCCCAATAGTCCGGCGTCTGTCCCACCCCGCCTCCGCCGTGCACCAGCACTTCTTCGAACCCTCTGTCTGCTGGCCGGAACGGATAATTATCTCCCAAATGCCATTTCCCGAATATCCCCGTCCGGTACCCACCTTCCTTGAACACCTCGGCCATGGTCACTTCATCTTTTCGCAGCAGCGATCTCCCTCCAATCGTATGCCACACCCCCGTACGATTACAATACCGCCCCGTCATCAAAGACGACCGCGTAGGAGCACACGTCGGCCCCACATGAAAATTCCTCAAGCGCACACTTTGCTTATACAGACGATCTAGCGTCGGAGTTTTTATGATTTTATTACCCAGACACGCCAAATCTCCATACCCCTGATCATCGGTCATAACCAAAATAACATTGGGTCTTCGACCGTTTTTAACTCTCCCTCCTGTCGGAACAATCTTCTGGCAACCGGAAAACACCACTGCCATCCCACCAACCCTTGCCAAAAATTCCCGCCGCGTACTCATCTCTTTGTTTGCCTTTTTCATACCTTGTACTTCCTATTTTCTTGTTAATTTACTTTGATCCCATACCCATTTTCTAATGCTGCTGCCTGCCCAGATGGGACAACATGTCAGCCGTAACCGAAGTCATCGCCTCCGCATAAATATCATTGTCAACAATCCGAAAACACTTCACCTTATGCGCTGATTCCGGCTTATCTATCGTATTACCCTTCTCATTGATCGTCACAGACACATCTTCGAACGTAAACAACTTGATACCCTTATCCGAATCTTTACTCATATCCTTCGGTATGGAAATATATTTGTCTCCACGTTTAACAATTTTCCTGCCTGCCGCATCGCCAAACACCGCCGTACACCACAGATTCCTTACCCCTGCTAATACTTTTTTCTTTTCCTTGCTATCCGCTTCTGCATCCAGATATTTTATCTTTAGTTCCGGCCCCTTCCTGGCTAGGGCATATATAAAATAATTCATTACTCTTACTGATACATCTTTTAACAAATCCGCATGTCGCGCCTTCCAAAATGATGCTCTCCCCTTATTATGCCACACCCCCCCGTCAAAACACGGCACCCAATACACTGGCAGATCCGATTGCATAACACATCGATAAGCGTTCACATCCAGGTTCACGTTCCACTCAACAAACTCATTATTGGATGCCTCCCCTATGAATATATATAACTTACCTGTCTTCTTTCGCATCAGCTCCGGCTCCCGGTTATACGCCGCCGCCACATCCCGCAAACTACCCACCGCGATTATCACCACCGGCTCGGCGGATTCCTTCAAAATTCGTATTATCTGCTCAACTCCCGCCTGATATTCCGCCGCCTCATTTAAGCCTTTATCCCCGGGACTTTTCAGTTTCTCCGCCAACCCTATATAACTGGGCACATTTTTCCCGGTTATATAATTCAACTGTTCCACCGGTATGGCCCCCGGCTTTTTCTGCTGCTTTTTCCCCTGATCCAGTATAACCGCCTTGATATCTATCTCCGGTATCGCATACAAACAGGCAATATCAAAATGATCATCCGGATCATCATGCGGATGAAAAAGGTCCGTGCAATATATCACCGGGATTTTCTTATCACCCCCATCCGCCGCCGCACCTCTTATCTCCGAATCCCCATATAAACACAATATAATTACAGCCAGTGCATATTTCAAAATACTCAATCTCACAACAACCTCTCTTACCTTGTTTTACTTTCTTAAGTTGCCTATCGCTCATTTTGGTGTAATATTATTGTCCTGTCTTTTTCCCGGCTCCCGTTTAGTTTTTTTCAGCTCCTCGTCAAACTCCTTCCCCAACTTTGACAATCGTTTCACAATATCCGGATGCTGCTCCGCCACATCTTTTTTTTCACCTATGTCATTTTTCAAATCAAAAAGTGACAAACCAACCTTACCTTTAGTATATTCTGCCGGCATACCTCCCGTTCCCCCCGGTTTCCCGCCTAGCGTCCGGTAGATATGCGGAAAATGCAGCTTCCACCTGCCGCTCCGCACCGCTTGTAATTCATCATGTTGATAAAAGTAAAACGCCTCATGTGGTGATTTCGCCCCTGCCTCTCCCACTATCAACGGCCAGATATTTTTACCATCGATTTGCTTCACTGGTAATTTCGCCCCCGCCAGCTTCGCCACCGTCGGCAGAATATCTATTGATGACACCATCTTCCTGCACACCCTTCCCCCCGGGATCTTACCCGGCCACCACATAATACACGCTTCTCGCTGACCCCCGTCCCACGTCGTACCTTTTCCCTCCCGCAGCGGTTTCGCCGAGCCCGCATGATCACCATAGCTCAGCCACGGCCCGTTATCCGAAGTAAATATTACCAGCGTATTTTTATCCAGATGATTTCGTCTCAGCGCCGCCTGTATCCGCCCCACCGACCAGTCAATCTCCATGATAACATCACCATATAGACCCCTCTTTGTCTTACCCTTGAACTTATCCGACACAAACAGCGGCACATGCGGCATATTATGGGGCACATACAGGAAAAACGGCTTCCCCTTATTCTTTTCAATAAATCTCACCGCCCGTTGCGTGTACCACGTTGTCAGTTTTGTTTGATCCGGATTGTAAACGATAGCTTCATTTCCCTCTATCAAAGGCAGCGGTGGAAATTTCTTAAATGTCGGATGCTTCGGCCACATATCGTTCGAATAAGGAAGCCCGAAATATTCATCGAACCCATGCTGCTTCGGCAGAAATTTCACACTATCCCCCAAATGCCATTTCCCAAAACACCCCGTCGCATACCCTCTCCTTTTGAGTATCTCCGCCAACGTCTCTTCTTCCGCATTTATACCGATATTGGAATGCGGCCCCAACACATAAGGCAGCCCTATCCGCTGCGGATAACACCCTGTCATCAGCGCCGCCCGCGATGGCGTACACGAACCCGCCGCCACATAAAAATCTGTAAACCGCACCCCTTCCTTCGCCATCCTGTCCAGATTAGGTGTCTTAAATCCTTCCGCCCCGAAACAACCCACATCCTGATAACCCTGATCATCGGTAAAGATAATCACCACATTCGGCCGATCCTTCCTTACCGCAACTTTTTTTCTATTCAGACATCCCCCCATCGCCATCCCCGCCGCCCCCAGTCCTAGAGTCCTCAAAAATTCCCGTCGCGATTCTTCTAGTTGGTACATAATAATTCCTTGTCGTGCCAAAGGTTATCAAATACAACTAAACCATGTCCCCTCGTTTCATAAAATAACTATTCCTCGCTAATGTTGTTCTCGATTACTAAACCACCTGCGCCGGGATATACGACCAAATAGGGGCGGGAAAGCTGCTGCCGGACTGTAATGAGCAGCACGTCCTGACCACTTGGGCCACGGAGTACCTTGGCGATATACCCCAGGTTCTTCATGTGCCATTCGCCTCTTGGTTCGTACGGACCGTCCCAGCGGTCCGAAGTGAAGACATAGTTCCCACGGATACCACGATCCTTAATCGGTTGAGGTAAATTATTGGTAATGCCGTGATCGAGTGCGCCGCCGAAATACAGATACCAACGTCCACCATGCGTCCAAAGTTGCGGTGTTTCCAGCCGGTCAAACCATTGAGGATAGGCCAGAACCGGACCGGGCTGCCAGGTCTTCAGGTCCAGCGAAAGCAGTGTCGCCAGACAGCCGTTGGTCGCAACGGGGTCGCCGACTACTTTGGCATTCAAAACCATCACGAACTTACCGTCAATGGGCTCAGGATAGACATATGGATCAGCAATCCCGATCCAGCGGAGCTTCTGGCTCTTCCAGTGTCCCGTGAAAACTCCGTCTGCCGTCTCCGATGGGGATTCCGCGCTCAATGGTACTATCGGCCCGTCGCCCACCTTCGTCCATTGATATAGGTTGTCGCTGACGGCCAGACCAACGCCGTCCGCACCGGGGTTTCGCCCGGTATATACCATCCACCAATGCCCCTCATGCGCAACGACGCTTCCAGTTGCCGTGTAACCGTCGTTCCATGTTCCTGGAATAGCGCACACCACCGGCCCGCAGTTCTTCCACTCATTCAGATTCGTTGACGTGGCATGTCCGATCATCATCATATAGTTTTGCTTAAGCTTATGACTGCCCACGCATATCGGTGCCTGTAAATAGAAGGCGTGATACGCCTCACCCTTCTTGGCAAACCAGAAGTCCCAAGACCACATCCCTGGCGGGTGATAGAGCTCGTTCGAGGTCGGTTCGGCGGCGCGTACGTCCGACACGATAAGGGGCAATGGATGCGCTAATACACAAACAGTCAGGATATACATAACTTTGACCGAAAACCTCGCTTCCTGCCATGCCACCCACGTCGATCCTTTTAGTTGGTACATAATCGTATCTCCTTTATAGCCTCTCGACTTCCCATCCCCGCCGATATTTACGTCTGAGGTATTGATTTGCTTTCGGAGTATTTACAAATTGCATCTTCTTGGCATCCCATTCCAATTTCTTTCCTGAAAGTCGAATCGCGATCGTCCCTAATAGCGCCGCTTCCGTCAACGGCACCGCATAATCAAAATTCGCACTCGCCTTTCCTTCTCCCAAACATGCTCCCACCCACTGATGATAGTGATCCACCACCTCCAATTTCGGCCGTGGATATCCTTTGAACTTCTCCAGCGGATAAAGTTGCGGACCCGCCCAGTGCGGCAATACCATCACCCCCTCTTCCCCGATGATCGCCGAGCCGTTTTTCGGCAGATTCCGATCCGCCGGCATTGGCGCAACTTCCCGCCCCGGCATCTTACCCCCATCATACCACGTCGCCTTTATCGTCTTTCCGGCTGTCAATTTCGTACCCCGAAATTCATAATGCAGTATTGACGATTGCGGCCACGTCTCCGCATACACCTTTTGTTTCTCCGCCTGCACGCTCAACACCTCTTTAATCCCCAGCCCCATGAAAATTGGATCGAAAATATGACACAAAAAATCCCCCAGCGCCCCACACCCGAAATCCTTCCACCCCCGCCAACGAAACGGATGATATATCTTCTCTTTGTACGGCCTGAAGGGCGCCACTCCAACCCAATTATCCCAATTCAGGTAATCCGGTACCGGATCTGCTCCCGCCGGCCGCTCTAATACTCCCGGCCAACCTTCCGCCCCCACCCACGAATGCCATTCCTTCACCTTACCGATCGCACCCTCCCCCAACATCTGTGCCGCCATCCGGTAGGCGATATGCGCATGAATCTGAATCCCCATCTGCGTCACCACCCCCGCCTGCTGCGCCGCACTTCTCAGCTGCCTTGCCTCATACACCTCATGCGTTAACGGCTTTTGACAATACACGTGTTTGCCTTTATGCAGCCCCGTCATGGCAATCGGCGCATGCATATGGTCCGGCACCGTCACGTTTATCGAATCGATCTTATCCCCTTCTTTCTCCAGCATCTCCCGCCAGTCCCGATATTGCCGCGCCTGCGGAAACTTTTCCGCCGCCTTTTTCAGATTATTCGCATCCACATCACAAAGCACCGCTATCTCCACCTTACCCGAATTGTAAATGGAATTCAGGTCATTCCACCCCATCCCCCCCACTCCGATCGACCCATGCGCCAGCTTCTTACTCACTTCCCCCGCCCGGCTCAGACTCGGTAAAAAAAGCGGTATCGCTACCGCTCCTGCTGCCTTTTTCAGAAATAACCGCCGTGTGATTGTCTGCTTTACCATTTCAACTCCTTTATTTGCATAATCAAAATACTTCCCATTGATTGTAATTATTAGCCACCTCTTCCTCGCCCCCTTTAACTCGTTGCGAAAACGCATTTTATCATAGTTGTCCCCCCTTGTAAACAAGGTGTAAAATCGACTTGTCGCCCTGCTCAGCACTCCTTTCATTTACTCAATTGGATTTTCCAGAAAAAACTCACTATAATAATCCAAATACTGCAAAAAAACCTGGAGCTGATAGGAAATAAGCATGAACAGAAAAAGTTTTTTTTATACGACAATTGTGCTCTTACCCTTTTTTTTATATTCTTGTGCAACCGTGGGCATCGAAAAACCAAATTATAAAGTAATCGAAAAAAAGGGCCATTTTGAGATCAGGCTTTATAAGCCCCAGATTATTGCCGAAACCATCGTTGATGCTGACTTTGACAATGCCGGCAACGTCGCCTTCAGAAGACTCTTCAACTATATCTCCGGCGAAAACCGCAAAAAACAATCAATCGCCATGACCGCCCCCGTCAACCAGAAAGCCCCTTCCGAAAAGATTGCCATGACTGCCCCCGTCAATCAGCAGCAAGCGGCGGAAAATTACGCCATCAGTTTCATCATGCCCTCCAAATACACTATCGACACCCTGCCCGAACCATTAAATCCAAAGGTTGTCCTTCGCCAGATTCCCGCCCGTAAAATAGCCGCCATCCGCTACTCGGGAACCTGGTCCCAGAAACGCTACCAAAAACACAAATCCAAATTGGAAGCCTTAATTAAAGAAAAAAATCTGCGCATAACCGGCACCCCCATCTTCGCCCGTTACAATCCGCCTTTTCAGCTCTGGTTTCTCAGAAGAAACGAAGTTCTGATTCCTGTTGAATAAAAAGATGCTGATATTATCAAATATTTAACCCGACCCTGCCCAAATATTTAAAAACGAAAACTGACCTGCGTTCCCATAAATAACCCGTCGCTGAATGAAATACAATTATCTCCCCGGTCATCATATTCCTCGCCCTCAAAGAAGAACCTGTCAAACCCGTATCCCCCCTGAAAATCAATTTTACAATTATCAACGATCTTCCACCCTAATCCCGCCCCCACTTTTTTTTCGTAGTAGAAAATCCGATCATCGTCATCTTCACGTCCCGCCCTCAGCCACCGCTGATTCTGCCAATCAAAACCGCTGTATATATCAACCCCTTCCCATAGTTCGTAACTTATCTTGGCATGCACTGTCCTCGGTATGAAATAAGACCCCTGCAGCGTAAGTTTGTCCGTCGCCCGCCAGCGCCCCCAGCAAAATGGTATTCCCAGCAACACCTGTTTCTTACGGTCAATATTCCATTGATATGCATAACCGGGAATAGGTATATAGCGAAGAAATTCTCGATTCGTGGCAAAGTTCAAAAACAAAAGATGCTGATCATCATCGCCCGCCGGCACCTGCAAGCTCCCCGTGGCGTTCAGGTTGGTTTCCGACAGACTGTCAAAAGGCCTGTCACTGGCCGAACCCGCCGAAACCCGCAACCCCCAGATCCACTCATTATCTAACCGCCCCCGCATCAGCCCCCCCAGTCCCATCTCCCACAAATGATCGGGCAGCCCAACTCCTGCCTGTATCAATCGCCCCCGTGTAGCTATGTCCATTACCTCAAACCCAAATGTTAATGCCGATTCAAATTCTTCGTTCTGCTTCAGGGGACAAAGTAAATAAAGCTCTTGCTGGCAAAAACTAAGTCCCCCTCCTTGCTCCTGTACCGATTCTTCCTCCGTTGCGCTTATTTTATATTCCGCTTCGAAACTGAGATTTCCCAGTTTCTCCGAGAACCCCCCGAATCCGCTCCCTTCCCCCTGGCAATATTCAACCACTGCCCCCAAAATATAAACGCAAACACAGATAATCATTGCTCTCTTCATAATCATTTATTTAACCATACTGACAATAAAACTGAACGCTTTTTTCTAACCACCATCCCCCTTATTACAAAATCTATAAGGTCTTTTATTGAGTGCACTCCAAGTCGTACGGATTGCCGCATTCCAGCCAGAAACCTGCCATAACTGCAAAGTCGTTTATATCTATAACACAGTCGCCGGTCAAATCTCCATCTAGAGCACATTCATATATGGTAAATATCGCATTGCTCGTATCAAAGACTGCCATATCAGCGGCATTGCGAATACGTACCGCACATTGTTCCGAATCATCTATCGGCACCAGCCACTTTCAATAACGGGTAAATAAACAGCTAATTTCCTCAGTTATTTTTAAATATTTTTGTACTTGAATGCCGCCCACCAGAATGATATAATGTGAGTATAATGTGTTATAGTAACCAATAAGAGCCCTGACTATGGACAATAAGACTAAACAATTATATCAATTGAAAGCCGAGATTATTCAGGCTGCCGCCCACCCCCTCAGGCTCGCCATCATTGATTTCCTCTCTGATGGAGAGCAGTGTGTCTGTGATATTGTCGAGCATGTTGCAGCCCAGAGATCGAACGTCTCCCGGCATTTATCTGTCATGCTCAAAGCAGGTGTTCTCGCCTGCCGTAAAGACGGCCTGAAAATGATATATTCTCTCAAGACCCCTTGCATTGTCAAATTTCTTGGCTGCGTAGAGCAGGCCTTAAAGGAAAGAATGAAAAGCCAAGCTACTCTCTTGCGTAATTTAAGGTAATTTTTTGCAATCTATACACGAGTATTTGATTGTATAGTCACATTTTTGAGTTGGAGTCGGCAAACAAATGGATTGGAAAAAAGAATGGAAAAAGCTCGCAGCGCTCGTCAGCGTTTTTCTGGCCTGTTTTTATCTACCCCTCGGCTTCAAGCGGTTTGACAATGCTCTCCTGGAATCCCTGCATTTGGTAAAGTGGTACGCTCAGGAGCATGTCCTTTTATGCCTGATTCCTGCCTTTTTTATCGCCGGTGCAATATCTATTTTTATAAGTCAGACTTCGGTGATGAAATATCTTGGCGCCCAAGCCAACAAGGTTCTCGCCTACGGCGTCGCTTCCGTTTCTGGTACGATTCTGGCGGTTTGTTCCTGTACTATCTTACCTCTCTTTGCCGGTATTTACCGTATGGGTGCCGGCCTGGGTCCTGCCACAGCCTTTCTTTATTCCGGCCCTGCCATCAATATCCTTGCCATCATTTTAACAGCTCGAATTCTTGGCCTGGAACTGGGAATTGCCCGTGCCCTCGGCGCCATTATTTTTAGTGTTATCATTGGCCTGATAATGCATTTTATCTATCGCCGGGAAGAACTGGAAAAAGCAACAGCACAGATGGCTATGCCGGAGCCGGAAGTTTCCCGTCCGCTTTGGAAAAACGCCTTGTTTTTTGCGGTCATGATCGGTGTATTGGTTTTTGCTAATTGGGGTAAACCCAATGATTTTTATTTTGAAACCACCGACGGCAATACAATAAGGGCCGCTGTCGTTCAAGCTCCTGAACAAAATACCCAGTCGGGCTTCTATCTTGTCAAACTTGCCGAGGGCCCCAGAGCAGGTGAACAGATAAATATCCCCATCGCGAATATTGTCCAACAAAAACCTGTCCCGGGTTTCTGGACTACCCTTTGGAGTAATAAATGGATAATAACCGCTCTATTTGCTCTTGCCCTGGCACTGATTCTTATTCTTTGGTTTTCCATTCCAACCTGGAAAATTCTTATCGCGGCCCTGCCTGTGGCAATTCTTGCCCTGGCTTTACCCAACGCAGGTATGATGGTAATGATTCCCTTTGCTGCCGCGGTAATTGGTCTTTCCTGGGCAACCAGCACAACCAAAGGCCAAGCCGAACAGTGGTTTAGTTCCACCTGGACATTTGCCAAGCAGATTCTGCCTCTGCTGTTTTTGGGTGTCATCGTTGCCGGTGCCCTGCTTGGCAGACCCGGCCACCAGGGCCTGATCCCTTCCGCATGGGTCTCTCGTGCCCTGGGAGGAAACTCTCTCTGGGCCAATCTCTTTGCCTCGGTCGCCGGTGCATTTATGTACTTTGCAACTTTGACCGAAGTACCGATTTTGCAGGGCCTGATCGGAGCTGGCATGGGAAAAGGACCAGCCCTGGCCCTGCTCTTGGCCGGACCCGCCCTCAGCCTGCCCAACATGCTGGTCATTCGTTCTGTTATGGGATCGCAAAAAACAATCGTTTTTGTCACCCTCGTTATCATCATGGCGACGATCAGCGGAATATTATTCGGAACATTTTTCTAACGGAGAATAAAATAATGAAAAAGATACAGATACTTGGAACCGGCTGCCCCAAATGTAAGCAATTGGCCGAAAATGCTCAAGCCGCTGCAAAGGATGCAGGCATAGACTATGAGATTGAAAAAGTAACCCAGATCAATGATATCATGCAGATGGGGGTCATGGTCACACCCGCTTTGGCAATTGATGGCGAGGTTAAAACCGCAGGCAAGATATTATCCCCTGAGGAAATAAAAAATATGCTTGTTTGACCTGTGACAGTTGCTAAGCAGAAAGGAGCTTTTCATGAGTACAGATAAATGTGTTTGCAGTGGTGCCCCGAAATTAATCTTCGCCTGCTCCGGCGCCGCCGATGTCGGTGCCATTACCGACCAGGCCGCCCGCCAAATGACCAAAGATGGTATTGGCAAAATGTTTTGCACCGCTGGTATTGGCGGTCGCGTCAGTGGCATTATGAAGACCACCGAATCGGCCGATCAAGTCCTTGCTCTTGACGGCTGCCCCCTTAACTGCGTAAAAAACTCTCTCGAATTGGCCGGCTTCAAAGAGTTTATCCATCTGCAACTTGCCGATCTGGGCCTGGAAAAAGGCACTAGCCCTGCCACCCAGGACAACATCGACAAAGTGGCTAATAAAGGCAAAGATCTTTTGTCGTGTAATGCGTAAACTTTAGGAGTTTTTATGAACAAAGCAGCAAAAATTCTGATCGTCGCTGCCTTAGTAGTAGCAGTAGCAATAATAATCGCGCTTAAACTAAAGACCCGGCAACCCGCGCCTCAGCCTCCAGACACCACCTCACATCTTTCACCGGAAAGCGCTTTAACATCCACCCCCCAGGAAAATACCGTCAAACATAACCTGCCCAGGCTCATCGATCTGGGTGCGGACAAATGCGTCTTCTGCAAAATGATGGCTCCTATCCTGGCAGAGATCAAGCAAGAATATAAGGACAAGCTGGATGTTGTATTTATTGACGTCTGGAAAAATCCGGATGAAGCCAAAAAATACAATATCCATTTAATCCCTACTCAGATTTTTTTCGATGCTTCCGGTAAAGAGTTGTTTCGTCACGAAGCATTCTTTTCCAAAGAAGACATTTTGCATAAATTCAAAGAATTGGGCCTGGATTTACAGGAATAAATCCTATGCAGGAGTTGTTCAGACAATTAACCCACGCCGTTGAGGGTGCTTGGTACCTCGCCCTCGGCGCCTCCTTTATCTGGGGTGTCTTGAGTATCCTGCTCAGTCCCTGTCATTTAGCCGGCATCCCTTTGATTGTCGGCTTTATTGACGAGCAGGGACGAACCTCTACCTCCCGGGCCTTCTGGATATCCACCTTGTTTGCAGTTGGCATTCTCATTACGATTGCCGCCATTGGCGCCCTTACCGCTGCTGCCGGCCGCATGATGGGTGACATTGGTAAATTCGGCAACTACTTCGTAGCCTGTATATTTTTTGTTGTGGGCCTGCATTTATTGGATGTGATCCCGACACCATGGTCTGCTCCTGGAAAAGTAGGCATGAAGCGCAAAGGCCTGCTCGCCGCCTTCATTTTGGGCCTGGTCTTTGGTATTGCCCTTGGCCCTTGCACCTTTGCCTATATGGCCCCTATGTTAGGTGTCACTTTCAAATTGGCCTCCACAAATCTTGCCTACGGAATCCTATTGTTACTGGTCTATGGTATCGGCCATTGTTCCGTGCTTGTCTTTGCCGGCACTTGTACCGAAATCGTCCAGCGCTATTTGAACTGGAACGAAAAATCCCAAGGTGCCCTTATCCTCAAGAGAATCTGCGGCCTCTTGATCCTTTTAGCCGGCCTCTGGCTAATCTATTCCACCCCCTGATCTGGCATTTATCGCACCTATCCCCACCCTGGTCGGGTTGCATGCTTTCGCGCAGCGTAATCATGTCTTGTAGTTGTTCCCCCTGCCGTCTCGCCCATGCTTTTACCGTAGGGTGGGGCGAGCCCCACCATCTTTCCTTAGGCATGGTTTTCTTTTAATATGGCCTACTGTCCCCAATCCACATTTTTCTTCCTCCTTATCTCCTTACCTCCTTATCTCCTATTCTTTGTTTAGCCCCCCACCTGCTGTGAGCATCGTCGAAACGGCTACGTCCTGGGGGGCATGCTTTCGCGTGCTTGCATCCCGACTCCTCGGGGCAGCGTAAGCATGTTCTTACCATTTATTCTATTCTATGTTTTGTACATTAGGATTTTGGTAATTTGATATTGTTTAGGATTTAGAGATTCGTGCTTAGGGTTTTTTAAAATACGGTCAACTGTCCCCAATCCACTTTCCCCGCCTCCTTATCTCCTTTCTTTTTATTTAGCCCCCAGCCTGCGGTGAGTTTATCGAATCCGCCTGCAGTGAGCCTTGTCGAACCGACCACGCTCTGGGTGGTTTCTTTCCATTTATATTTCTCAGGCCGATTCATCTCCCTCTCTGCGGTTTTACCGCAGTGAAGGCCCGTGCTTTTAGCACGGATGAAAATGATTACCCTGGATTGGGACTTGAACGGCAACCTGAAAGAGGGTATAACCAACAGTATGATTTGGAATTGGGATAACAAGCTGCGACACGGCCAGGTAGGCTCTGACAGCGTCAATTGTGTCTATACACCTGATGGGGCTATGGTAGCTAAGCAAACCACCCAAGCCAGCCAGACTACCAGACATAAATATATTGTTGATACCGTAGGCAATTATCCCGTTATACTATTGGTCCTCGACGCCGATGATTTTAGTATCTTAAAATCATATATTCACGCCAACGGCCAGGTCCTCATGCAATACGATGGCGACCCGGCCACCGCCGATAAATATTTCTATCTCCATGACCGCCTCGGCAGCGTTCGGCTGCTCATCGACACCTCCGCCAATGTTGTCAACATGTACACCTATGATCCCTTTGGCAATCCCTTCCCCACCGAAGTTGAGGAATCTATTGATAACCTGTATCGCTTCGCGGGCTATAAATGGGATCCCGTAACGGGCATGTACCCCTGCAACGCCCGCTGGTACGACCCGGCCCTTTATCGCTTCACCGCCCGCGACCCCGTCCTCGGCTCCTTCCGCGAACCATTAACCCTCCATGCATATCTATACTGTGCCAATGATCCTGTTAATTATGTTGATCCTGCTGGGAAATGGGCTATTACTCTTGGGGGAAGTATTAGTGGAAATATTACGTCAATGAATTTTTCATCCCTGGGAACTAATGTGCCATATTCAAATATGATCGGGAGCAGTATAGGCAAAATTATGGGGTACCATTTTTTTGTTTTGCCATATATGGTCAACTTTGCAGAACATTTTGGAGTTGGCGGTACGGCAGGTGCCGGATTGGCTGTAGCTAAGGATAGTAGTAAAGCATGGGATGAAGGTTGGTCGTGGGGAAGTATTGGTTGGTTAGCTGGAGGCGCATCATATTCTTCAGGGGCAGGTGGGTCATTAACACTGGATATTGGTTATTCTCCCCAAGCACAACACGTAAATGATTTAGCAGGGCGCTTTGTTGAAGCAGGTGGTTCGGTTGGCTTTTATGTCCCTCCCAGTATAGGAGGTATATTCAATAATGCAGTTATCGGAGGTTCTGTGTCTTGGGGGATTGACGCCTATGGCAATTATAATGGCATCAATTTATATACTGGCAGTTTTGGGACAGGAACAAGTGGCTGGGAAGTGCATAGCTATGTAGGCAGAACATGGGTGAGTGAATGGTAATACATTTTTCAATCTTTGTGCTCAGGTAGAATAATAAAGATGTTTCATAATATTTTGCGAAATACGAATAATCATAGTCAAAAGAAATTTGTTAGGCTAATTCTTGTCGTGCTAGTCATGACACCTATTTTGCTAACAATAATTCTTTGGGGCATAGATTCTTT